>Ga0105094_10000184_pt1 | contig 28874 bp, 34 predicted proteins | sample PPLLak1March2015_2_FD_87023 | JGI IMG/M metagenome (GOLD analysis project Ga0105094, IMG submission 87023) | Freshwater sediment microbial communities from Prairie Pothole Lake near Jamestown, North Dakota, USA - PPLs Lake P8 Core (3) Depth... | ecosystem: Environmental > Aquatic > Freshwater >...
TACCTGGACTCGCACGCCGACCACTGGCGCCCCACGGTCATTAACTTCGCCCGCAGCTACATCAGGGAAGGCCTGAAGGGACGCCCGGTCACTCGCGACATCGAGTGGGGCATACGCGTTCCCCTGCCCGACTGGCAGGAGAAGGCGCTGTATGTATGGTTCGAGGCCGTCATGGGCTACCTGACCGCCTCCGTAGAGTGGGCGCACAACACCGGCCAGCCCGAGGCCTGGAAGGATTGGTGGTACGCCCCCGAAGCGCGCATCTACAACTTCCTGGGCAAGGACAACATTCCCTTCCACACCGTGATCTGGCAGGCCGAGCTGCTGGGCGCAGAGCGTCTCGACGAAGCCGACGCCGGTCGCCGCTTCAACCTGCCGTACGATGTCCCGGCCAACGAGTTTATGAATGTCGAGGGGGCCAAGTTCAGCAAGAGCCGCAACTGGGCGATCTGGCTCCTGGATATTCTGCAGCGATTCGACCCCGACCCGATTCGCTACTATGTGACCTGCCTGATGCCGGAAACGCGCGACACCGATTTCTCGTGGGAGGAATTCGTGCGGCGCAACAACGATGAGCTCGTCGCCACCTGGGGCAACCTGGCCAACCGTGTGCTCTCCTTCGCCTACAGGCATTGGGAGGGACAGGTGCCTGCGCCGGGCCAGATGCGGCCCTATGACCTCGAACTGCTTGAACAGGTGAATGCCGGTTTCGGGCGCATCGGTGAGTTGATCGAGGCGGTGCATCTGCGCGAGGCGCTGAACGAGGCGCTTGCCCTGGCGCGCGCCGTCAACGGCTACCTCGACCGCGCCCCCTGGTTCGGCGTGATCAAGACCGATCGCCTCGAAGCCGCCACCACTGTCTACACGGCACTGCGGGCCATTGATTCGCTCAAGACGCTGCTGTCGCCTTTCCTGCCCTTCACCAGCGAGCGACTTCACGCCGCGCTCGGCTACCGGTCTCCGCTCCAGGGAAGCCTGCAGATCGAGACGTTTGCCGAGGTGACCCGCGAGCATCAGGCTCTGGTGTACGTCGCCGGCGAGGCCAGCGGCCGCTGGGCGCCGAGCGAGCTACCCCCCGGCCAGCAACTGGAATCCCCCCGGCCTCTGTACCGCAAACTCGAAGATGAGATTGCCGAGCAGGAGCGCGGCCGGCTGGGCCAGTAGGCCCAGCCGGCACCCCGCTCGCTCCCTGGAGTCAGCCACGCCACGGGACCTTGCGCCAGCCCATTCTCCTCCCTCGTTGAGGGGGAGGACAGGGCGAAAATTCCTTGCGGGATACCGAAGCGCGGAGAACCGGCATGCCCACGCCGCCCACCGACTCTCCAGCCCGTGTCCTTCCCGCGAAAGCCGAAGACCCCCGAAGTGCGGCGATGCGGGAATCCGGGAGGCGCCCCAAGTCAAGCAGCAAACAGCGGCGGGGCTGCCTCACCGGCTAGACCACCCTTGAGTTCTGCCGCACGTGACGGAACGCCTGACCTGGGCGCCTGCTTTCGCAGGGGCGACAGACAGGGCGGGTTCTCTGGATGCGGTCGCAACGCTCTGGCTGAATGGGGTGGCGCCTGGTGCTCTAGCGTGTGCGGAGCAGCCGGTTACAAAGCACCCCGCAGCACAGCAGAACTGAGTGCAGGGAAAGGCCGGGAGAAGCCTCTCCGCCACGCCCCACTCCCAACGCGGAAACCAGCCCTGAGAGCGGTTCGGGTGAGGGCTCAGCGGATGCGGCGGAAAGGCAGCCGTTGAGCAGGCTCCGCTGGATCCGACTACGCGGCCGGGGGTTCCCCGCCCGAGGCGCGGCGATCATCTTCGAAGATCAAGGCGCACTCGCACTCGCGCCCCTCGGCGCAGTCCTCACAGCAGTGGAACTTGTCGCCACGCAGCACGGGCGCGCCGGTGATCTCGGCGCCGCAGCCATCGCAAAACAGCACACCCTCTTCCCATGCCATGGCTCACCTCCGCAGGACACAGGCGCGATCGATGAACGACCTCGGCGCGCCGGGCGGTTCAGGCGATGAAGCTTGCGCAACTCGGGGGCGGTGCCGGTGAGCGCGATGTCAGAGCAATGGGTCTAGCCCGGCGTCCCCCGCTTCATCCAGCGAGTCATCCAGGTCCAACCCGAACTCGACTTCGGCCCGGCTGTCATCCAGCCGGACCCACAGGAGCAGCAGGTGGCCGTCGGCCACCTCGACCCAGCGCACGGCGACGATGGAGGCTTCCTGAGTCAGCCCGTCCTCCGTGCGGTACTCGAGATTCATCGGCGTGCCGTCGCGCCAGGCGCGGTAGCAGCGCTCGACCAACGTCGGGCCGTTGAGGGTACGCACGCGGCACATGGCAATCATGCCAGCATAGGGGCCCTCGATCAGGCCCAGCAGCCAGGAATCACTGACAACCTCAAAGGTCGGCGGCGGTCCCTCGATGATCGTGATCTTCTCCGGCTGTGTCATGCGATCCTCGGCCCGTCCGTTCGCCGGGCGGCGCGATCATACCATAGTCCGACGTCGACGCAGGTGGCCGCGCGCCTCCAGCCAGTCATAGGCGTCGCGCAGCGTGGTCTGCAACGGGCGTGGCTGCAACCCCAGCCCACGCTCGGCCTTACCGGAGTCGTACGCCGGCCAGAAACGCATCGCCTGCAGATGCCCCGCCGCCGATGCCAGCACCGGCAACCGGGAAATCATGCTCGTCGCCCAGTCAATCCAAGCCATCGGAATCTCCCACCGGGGCCCAGGCGCGCCGGCGGCAGCCGCGGCCCGAGCCAGGAACTCACGCACACTCAGGTTCACTCCGCCGAGGATGTAGCGTTCCCCGATGGCGCCGACCTCGGCCGCCGTCAGATGCGCCGCGGCCACGTCGCGCACATCGACCACATTCAGCGTTGCGGGCACCGCAACGCGAGCCCAGCCGCGCGCGGCCAGCACCAGCAGGCGCGCTGTGGTCAGATGCACATCGCCGGGGCCAAACACCGCCGTCGGGTTGACCACGATCAGCGGCGCCTGTAGCGAGGCCGCCTCAAGCGCTTGCTGCTCCATCGCCGCCTTGACCTCGTAGTAAGCGGAGCGCGGCAATCTGCCGGGCACATAGCGATCCCCCTCATTCGCCGGCCGCGACTGCCCCGGCGGCGGCCAGCCGATCGTCGACAGGCTGGAGGTGTACACCATCCGCGGGGCGCCGGCCGACTGCCACGCCTGCAGCACCGCCTGCATCGTCCTCCGGCCGCGGGCGATATGCTCCGCCACGCTCGCCCGACCCTGGGGGTAGTAGCCAGCCGCATGGAACACGAATTCAACGCCATCCAGGGCGCGGCCAAGAACCCGTGGGTCCGCAAGGTCTCCGTCTACCCACTCGATCGGGGCATCCGCCAGGTCGCCGGTGGCGCCCGGTCGGCGGCGCAGGGCGCGCACGTGCCAACCCTGCGCCAGGCAGGCCCGTGCCACCTGCCCGCCGATGAACCCACTCGCTCCCAACACCAACACCCGGCGCACGATCCTGCCTCCTGCAAGGGGGGGCAGGGGACCTGCGTCAGGAGGCAACATCTGCCCGGACACTGGCGCGCACCGCGGCGCAGGCCTCACAGCCCTGGCGGCTGCACAGCAGCGCCCGCGGGTCCTGGCGGATCCACCCCACGACAACGTGCACCAGGTCGCGCAGCGGCAGCAGCCGTGCCGCGAACCCACTCAAGTCCATCCTGCGGCCGATGCCGTTCAGGCGCGGTTCGAGGGCTTCGAACCCCTCGGCACACCCCGGCATGCCAGGACATTGGCGTACGCCGGCCGGCGTCAGCGCCCAGCGGATGAACTGCCGCCGCCCAGCCATCGACTCGGCGTAGTGGATGGCGACATTGTGACGCTGATCGACTCCGAGCAGCAGGACATCGCCATCGCAGGCCGCCAACTGGGCCAGGGGCGCTAGCGGCGACTCCAGACTCTGAGCCGTAAGCAACTCGTTCACCTGCCAGCCGCAGAATGAGAGCAGCGGGTGCATCGAGCGGGTGGAGGCCGGGACTCGGCGCAAGGCCTCTGCCACCTCACCCAGTCCGGCATCGATCGAGAGATGGGGCCGGAAGAACTCCGCTTGCTGGCTGAGCTCGTGCTGGGCCTGGTAGTCCATTCCGTTGTCGGCGGGTCCGACCTCGGGGACGACCTGGCAGCGCAGCGTGAAGGCCGGCATCAGCAGCCCGGTGGTGCTGGCCAGCAGGGCGCCCAGCACCGTCTCGGCGCCCCCGACGACCTGCACTGCGAAGTCATCGGCGACATGCGCCAGCAGCACGCCGCCCGGCTGCATTTCCAGCTGGCTGAAGGCCTGGGTCAGACCCCGATAGCTCAGCACGTCTTCCAGCCCGCGCAGGTCAGCGGCCCCGCCAGGTGGGTGCTCGCTTGTCGATGAACGCCGCCATGCCTTCCTTCTGATCCTCGCTGTCGAACAGCAGATAGAAGGCCCTGCGCTCCGCCGCCAGCCCCTGCTGCAGCGGCAGCTCGAACGCCTGGTTGATGGACTGCTTCCCCAGCCGCACGGCCAGCGGCGCTCGCCCGGCCACCTCCTCGGCCAGCCGCAGTGTTTCTTCGAGGTAGCCCTCCACCGGCACCACGCGATTGACCAACCCCAGCTGGCGAGCTTCCTCCGCCGTGAGCGTGCGGTTGTTCAGGATCATTTCCATGGCGACGGCCTTGCCAACGGCGCGTGTCAGGCGCTGCGTTCCCCCGGCGCCTGGAATCACGCCAATGCTGATCTCCGGCTGGCCGAACCTGGCGGTCTCGGAGGCGACGATCATGTCGCAAGCCAACGCCAGCTCGCAGCCGCCGCCGAGACACCACCCGGATACGGCCGCGATCACCGGCTTGCCAACCTGGGCGACGTGGTCCCACAACGAGATGCGGTCTTCGAGCAGCATTTCCATGGCACCGGCGCCGGCCATCTCCTTGATGTCGGCCCCGGCGGCGAAGGCCCGTTCGTCACCGCAGATGACGATCGCACCCACTTCCGGGTCTGCGTCCATCGCCTGCAGCGCTTCGGCCAGTTCCTGCATCAATGCCTGGTTGAGCGCATTCATTGCCCGCGGCCGGTGGAGCCGGATCAGCCCCACCCGCCCGCGCGCTTCGATCTGGATGTTCTCGGGCATTCAGACCTCCTGCTCGGGGGACCCCAACCGTCGCGCCAGTTCGTCGAGGTGTTCCTGGGCATGCTCCATCGATCGGATCATCCACCACTCGAAGCTGCGCGGCCCGGTCTCCGGATGCGTGCCGGTGCGTTCCCAATCCTGTGGCGTCATGTCGGCGGTCAGCATCTTGGCCCGCTGGCGCGCGGCGACGAAGCTCTGAAGCACGGTCTTGACGGGTTCGGATTCGCGGTAGTGCTCCTTCATCCAGTCCTCGGCATTAAAATCCTCGAAGGTCGGAGCGTCCTGACGCAGGATGCGCTCCAACCGCATATGGTAGGCGCGCACCTCGACATCTCGCATGTGCACCAGCACCTGGTGCGCCGACCATTCGCCCTGGGTCGGCGGCTTGACGATCTCCGCCTCGGGGAACCGCCGCATCAACTGCTCGAGTTCGTCCGATTGTCGAAGGTAGCGCTCGACCAGCTTCATTCGTTCGGGGGAAGGAATCTGGCGCTGCAACATGTCGACCCTCCCGGGGCGGGTGCGGACGGCCTTACTCTGGCCGGCACGGCCGGAGGTGAGGCGGCCAACCTTTTTAGCCGAGCGTGCGCCGCAAGCGCTGCAGGTGTTTCACGTGATCGCGCTCGTGCCACAAGGCCCGGCGCAGGACCTTGCGGGCTGACCAGGTCTCTCCGCCCATGGCCACTACGCCCTGTCGCTGCGCCAGTGGTTTGAGCGAGGCCAGCAGGTAGTCCCGCACCTGATCCAATCGCTCGAAGGGATCCTCCACCATCTGGCTGCGCGGGAAGGACAGGCCCATGCGATCCAGGTACCACCACTCGGCGTTGGCGACGTGGCGCAGGATGCCCGACATCGGCCAACGCTCGCCGGGGAATTCGCGTTCCAGTTGCTCTACGCGCAGCCCATCCACCGCCGCGATCAGATCGCGGCGCGTCGCACCCAGCAGGTGTTCATACTCGGGGAGCTCATCGGAGGTTACCGGCGGCCGATCGGCGGCAAAAAAGGCATTGACCTCCTGGTCGGGCTCGTAGTTCCAGGCGCGGATCACCTCGCTGACGGTCATGGGCCCCGACAGGCCGGAGACGCGCAGACCATGGCCGCGGGTCCAGACGAGGTAAGCCTCGATGCCCGCCGGCACTGCCTTGAGCGCCAGGTCGAGGTTGGCGTCCGAAGTGAAACAGCCTGGCAGATCCGGAACATGGGCGATCCAGCGACCGTCCATTTCCTCAGCGCAGGCCACGTAGGCCATCAGCTCATCACCTTCCCGCCATCGACGTTGATCGCCTGGCCGGTGAGGTAGCTCGCCGCCGGCGAGCACAAGAAGAGCACTACGCCGACGACCTCCTGAGGCTGTCCCAGCCTTCCCTGAGGGATATCGGCCAGCCAGCGCTGCATCATCTCGGGATCATCCCGCAGTCGAGCGGTCATCTCGGTCTCGATCACGCCCGGGCAGACGGCGTTGACGCGGATATTATACGGGGCAAGTTCGCGTGCCGCTTCCCGCGTCAGGCCGATCAGGCCCAGCTTGCTGGCAACATACGCGGAGCGATCCTTCAGCCCGTGCGCCCGCCCAGCGATCGAGGCCACGTTGACGACACAGCCTCCCCCCTGCTCGACCATCACCCGCCCGACGGATTGCGTCAGCAGGAATGGTCCTTTGAGGTTGACCGCCAGCGTGCGATCCCAATCCCACTCGTCGAGGGTCAGCAGCGGGGCATGTGGTTCCACCCCGGCGTTGTTGATCAGGATGTCGATTCGGCCGTAGGCTTCGCGCACCTGCTCGATCATTGCCTGCACCGCCTGCCTCGAGGCGACGTCGGCCAGGAAGGCGCGCGCCTGGCCACCCTGCTGCTCGATTGCCCGCAGCGCCGGGTCCAGGTTGACCGGAGTGAGGTCATTGGCGGCGACGCGGGCGCCTTGCAGGGCGAACGCCTCGGCCAGGGCGCGGCCGATGCCGCGCCCGGCCCCGGTCACCAGCACCACTTGCTCCGCGAAGGCCCGCATGGATTCCTCCTGGGTGGTCGTACCTCAGTCAGCCGGAACCGGGCAGGTCGGCGGCAGGTTCCCCACGCGCGCCGCATTGACCTCGATCCCAAGGTACGGACTGGGATCGAGCGTGTTGGCGACCTCCAGTTCATTGCGGAACCTGCCGAACCCATCATCGAGCACGATGGAGAAGTGCAGATGCATCCCAACCGGGTTGTTCGGGTCCGCCGAGTAGTTGCCCTGGTAGCCGAGCAACGTTCCCGCCGGGACGAAAACCTCCTGGGTGCCGGGCGGGAATCTTTCATGGATGTAGGAGCGGCCGTCGGCATCCGCCATGTGGGTGTAATACAGCCAGATCGTCCGCCCCGGCTGCAGAGGATCGCTGGGCAGGCGTTGGATCACGGAGGAGCGCCACTCGGGGAGACGGGTGAGGTAGCCATCGGACGCCGCCACGACGGGTGTCTGGCCTAGCCCATTCGGCCCGCTGGGCCCGAAGATGTCCAGGCCCTGGTGCGTGTGCCCGGGACGGAACGAGTCCCCCCAGACAAAGCCGACCAACCCGTCGGTCGGCATCACCAACGGCGCTTCGCCACAGCGCTCTCCGGCTCGGACCGACCAGGCAATGTGAGCCTGGGGATCGCTCCAGTACTGACGCAGCTGCTGGATGCGTCCCCCAGTTGGGGCCACCTTCCAGCCCAGGTACACCCCGGCGCTGATCACCCCCACCGCCACCAACCCAGCCACTTGCAGCAGCAGCCGGGTCGACGGGTCGCGGCCGGATCGCCTCAGGCCCTTGCCCAATTTACGCGCCCCACTCCGGAGGTCGCCCGGCGCAAATCGGCGCTCTCATGCCGGGAGCGACATCTCGTGATGTTCGGCGAAGCAGATGGTCACCTTGCCGTGCGCCAGGGCCATCAGCGCCTGGCCGGCCGCCTGCCCTTGCGGCGAGCCCATGGCCTGCATCAGCGCCTCGCGGTTGTCGAAGAGGAACTCATGCAGCAGATATGGGGCACCCTCGCCGGTGGCCACTCCGCTGATCCGGGCAACGCTCACCCGGCGCAGATCAGGCAGGCGCTCGATGATCGTGACAAATTCCTCGCTCCAGCGCCGATCGAATTCCACCGGATCCTCTGGTTGACTGAACAGCAGCACCAGCTTGTGCATGTCGATGCCTCCCCCCTGAGTACTAGTCCTCGGGACCAGGTCTACTCCTCGGGGTCTATTGCCCGCTCACCACCCCTTCCTATAAGGTAGAGGTGCAATCATCCACAGTTCTTCGGGGGGTTGAATGCAGGTGCACACCCCACGTGGTCAAGGGCTTGTCGAGTATGCCATGATCATCTTGTTGGTAGGCATAGCCGTCATTATCACCTTGTCCATTTTCGGAACCGGCGTGGGGAACATGTTCAGCCGGATCGTCTCAGGGATCTAAGAGCGACCCGGCCGCGTTCCCCAGCACGCCGTTGCGCCGTCTGCCGGCCCTCCCGGCGCGTTGACGCGTACGCCTCCGCCCTGCTGCGCCGTCCCCTCCGTCTGAGTCGGACTAGCCCGACTCAGCACCGGGGCCCTCTTCCCCCGCTCGCCGAACGGTCGCCTTCATCCGCCGCGCCAACTCACGCCGCGAGAGCAGCACCTTGCGTCCACATCCCAGGCACCTGATCCCGATGTCGGCGCCCAGGCGCACGACCACCCAGTCCGTGCTTCCACACGGATGCGGCTTGCGCAATCGGACGACATCCTGCATCTGAAGATCGGGTAACATGCTGTGGGGATGGGATTATAGCATCGCCCGCTTGGTATAATCGCTTTCATGCTTGGCCTGCCGCTGTCCGTCCTGCTCTCGAACGTCATCATCCTCCTGATCGCCTTTCCGGTCCACGAGTTCGCCCACGCCTGGTCGGCGAACGAACTCGGGGACGACACGCCGCGTCTCAACGGCCGTCTGACGCTCAACCCATTGGCGCATCTCGACGTGGTCGGCTCGTTGATGCTCCTGCTGGCCGGTTTCGGCTGGGCCAAGCCCGTGCCGATCAACCCGTATGCCCTTACGCGGCGCACGCCCGCCGGCGTGATGCTGGTCTCCGCCGCTGGACCGTTCTCCAATCTCATCCTGGCGATTCTGGCCTCAATTCCACTGCGTCTGGGCGCCCTCCCGCCCATGCTGAGCGGGTTCCTGGAGTACTTCATCCTGATCAACTTGGTGCTCCTGTTCTTCAACCTGATCCCGCTCTTCCCGCTGGACGGCGAGAAGGTGCTGACCTATCTGCTGCCGCCACCGGCCCAGCAGGCCATGGCTCAGATCCGCCCCTACGGCCCGATGATTCTGATCGGACTGATCGTGATCGGCCGAGTGGGGGGGGTCAACATCCTCAGCACATTGGTCTTCGGGCCGGCGAATTTCCTGCTCAGCCAGCTGATCTGATGAACAGGGCCGCCTACCGCGCCCGCCAGTTTCTGCAGGCGCTGACGGCCCGTCCCGGCGTCGAAGACCTGGCCCGCGCCCGCGCCGTGCTCGGGCCGGATCTATACGAACTGTTCCTGCGTCTGCCGCCCCCCGACCAGGTGCATGCCTTGCGCGTCTTCCGAGCCCTGCGAGCAAGCGGCGAGGTTGAGCCCGACCTGCTGGCCGCCGGTCTCCTGCACGATATCGGGAAGTCTCCACTGCCGCTGCGCCTGTTCGATCGGGTGGCTGTCGTCTTGGGCCAGGCCCTGCTGCCCGTGCGGGCGCGTGCCTGGGGCGCAGGCGACCCGAGCGGCTGGCGGCGTGGCTTCGTGGTCGCTTGCCGCCATGCGGAGTGGGGCGCGACAATGGTGGACCAGTCCGGCGGTTCCCAGCGGCTGGTCACCCTGGTGCGGGAGCACCAAGATGGATTCCCGGCCAATGCCGATCTGGCCGCGCTTCAGGCGGCAGATGGAGACAGCTAATGGATAAGACGATCGCGTTCATTGGACTTGACACCTGCGCACAGTCGATCGGCCTGGCGCTGCGCCAGGCTGCAGTCGAAGCGCTGCGCCTGGGCCACGATCGCGATGCGGCCGCCGCCCGCCAGGCACAGCAGGCCGGCGCGGTGGACCGGGTGGAAGGGTCGCTCAAGGCGGCTGCCGCCTCGGCTCCGCTGGCCGTGGTTTCGCTGCCCGCAACCAGACTGGCCTCCACGCTGCAGGAGTTGGCCGCGCGGCTGCCATCCGACGCGGTGGTGCTCGACGCCTCGCGCTTCAAGCAGCCCGCCATCCAGGTTCTGCCAGACCTGCGCGCCGCCGGCGTCCACTACATCGGGCTGACCCCAGCCGTCAGCGGCGATCGCCTGCAGGCCGGCGAATTCGGCCGCGCAGTGGCCAGCGCCGATCGCTTTCGCTCCGGCGTGCTGGGCGTGATCCTCCCACCCGGCACACCCCAGGAGGCGCTCGATCTTGCGCTGCAGATGGCGAGCCTGCTCGGCGCCACACCCTACTTCCTCGAAGCGGGAGAGGCCGATGCCGCCGGCATCCTGTCCGAGGAGCTGCCCGCCCTGCTCTCGACGGCGCTGATGCGCGCCGGTCTGTCCGAGACCGCTTGGCGCGAGGCGCGCCGGACCGTCGGGCCGACATTTGTCGACATGGTCTCGCTCGGGCTGTCAGCCCCGCCCGAGGAGACCGCGCTCATTGCCGTCGAAGCGCGCACCTCCACGCTGGAGAAGATCGACCACCTCCTGCTCGCGCTGCAGGAGATCCGTCGCCTGGTCGATGAGGGAGATCAGGCAGGCCTCACGCGCACGGTGAACGAGGCGGACCGTGCCCTGCGGGAATGGCTGAACGCGCGCAGTCGCGCCGACTGGGCAGTTGAGGAGCTCGGCCAGCCCGCCGCCCCCCCCCGCGAATCGCCGTTCGCCCGCCTGTTCGGCTTCCGCAGCCCGGCGCCCCGGTCCTGACCTAGACCGGTCGATTCAGGCCGTCGCATGCCGTTGGCCCAGCTGTTCTCCCAGCCGCGCTTCTGGCAAGAGGCCGCCAGCATGCCCGTGACACGCGCCGTCAGCTGGCGCCTGGGCCGGCTGCGACCGTTCGCGGGGCGGACGATCGTCTTCGGACACCTGCTGGTGTGGAACTCCGTCGTGGTGGCGGAGGCCCTGTGGCGCGGCGGCGCGCGCGTGATCTTCACCGACGCGCACCGCAGCCCGGCCACCCACTCGGTGACCGAGCTCCTGCGGCAGCTGGACGTGACCGTCTGGCCAGTGGACGAGGCGGTGCGCCGCGGCGATCTGTTCCTCGACGTCGGCGCCGTGCTCGGTCGTCGGCGCACACCGGCCGCCGCGGCCGAGGTCACGCGCACCGGCGTGCTGCACTACCGCTCAATCGCCTGTCCGGTGGTAAGCGCCGACGACTGTCGCAGCAAGCTGATCGAAGGTTTCTTTGGCACAGGCGATTCCTTCCTGCGCGCCTGGCGTCAATTCCGCCCCACCGATCCGCTTCCCGGCAAGCGGCTGGCGCTCTTCGGCTATGGCAAGATCGGGCGCGGCGTGGCGCACCGCACCCGCCGCGCCGGTATGCAGGTTACCGTGATTGATCTCAAACCCACCGTCTGTAGAAAGGCGCGGGCGGAGGGGTTCGATGCCCTGCCGGTCTCGGATAGCCGGCGGCTGCGCCGGACGCTGGCGCGGGCGCAGGTCGTGATCGCCGTCACCGGTCAGCCTGGGGTGATCGGGCGGACGATTCCCGCCGAGTGGCTGCGCGCCGCCAACCCGGCGTTGGTCAACTTGGGCGCAGAAGACGAGTATGGGCTGCCGTTCGCCGAGGAGGAGATCCTGGGCGGGCGCGGTCTTCCCTTCAACTTCCATCTCGAAGAGCCTACCCTCAACCGCTATGTCGATCCACCGCTGGCGGCGCACCTGCTGGCCCTGGAGGCCGCCGTCTGCCAGCCCGGCGCAGACGGTGTCCGCCCGTTGCCCAAGGCGATGGATGACTGGATTCTTCGCACCTGGCGCGCCGCCTGGCCAGCCGAGGATCTGCGCGGCATCGGAGAACAGCTCGGCCTGACCTGAGGCGCGCCTTTGGCCTGCCCGACCGTCGAGCCTATAATCCCCGCATGCCCGCCTACTACTGCTACATCCTGCGCTGCCAGGACGGAAGCTTCTACACCGGATGGACGACGGATCCTCACCGGCGCCTGAAGGAACACGCCGCCGGGCGCGGCGCGCGCTACACCCGCGCCCGATTGCCGGTCGTCCTGGCCTATGTCGAATCGCAGCCTGATCGGCCGTCAGCCATGCGGCGTGAGCGCGCCCTGAAGGTGCTCTCCCGCCAGCGAAAGCGCAGACTGATCGGCCTCGAGGATCCCCCGGAGGCAGACGAATCGCATGCCTGAACCCACCGCGCTCCAAGCCGTCTCCCACGAACTGGACAACCTGCGCCAATCGGGTCTGTTCAACCACATCCGCACGTTGACCTCACCCCAGGGCGCCTGGCTCGTCGTCGATGGCCGCCAGGTGCTCAACTTCTGCTCGAACAACTACCTCGGGCTGGCTAACCATCCCCGACTGGTGCAGGCGGCCAAGGACGCCATCGACCAGTACGGCGTGGGCCCAGCCGCTGTGCGGACCATCGCCGGAACGATGGGCCTGCACGTCGAACTCGAACAACGGCTGGCCGCCTTCAAGGGGGTCGAGGCGGTCATCACCTTCCAGTCCGGCTTCAACGCCAACCTGGGCACCATTCCCGGCCTGGTCGGGCGGGACGATGTGATCTTCTCCGACGAGCTGAACCACGCCAGCATCATCGATGGCTGCCGGTTGTCGGGGGCGAGCGTCGTGCGCTATGCCCACGTCGACCCTGCCGATCTGCGGCGTGTGATCGTCGAGACCCAATCCCAGCCCCACGCCCGGCGGCTGATCATCACCGATGGTGTGTTCAGCATGGACGGCGATATCGCCCCGCTCGAGGCGATCTATGCCATCGCCCAAGAGTTGGACTGCCTGTTGATGGTGGATGACGCCCACGGCGAGGGCGTGCTCGGGCGCGGCGGACGCGGCATCGTCGACCATTTCAGCCTGCATGGCAAGGTGGACGTGGAGATCGGCACGCTGTCCAAGGCCTTCGGGGTCGTCGGCGGGTTGGTGGCCGGCCGCCAGGTGATCATCGACTGGCTGCGGCAGCGCGCCCGGCCTTTTCTGTTTTCCTCAGCCATGACCGTCCCCGACGTAGCCGCCTGCCTGGCAGCGATCGACGTGCTCGAGGAATCGGATGAACTGACACGGCGCCTGTGGGAGAACACCGAGTACTTCAAGCGCGAACTGCAAGGGCTGGGGTTTGACACCGGCCGAAGCACAACGCCGATCACGCCGGTGATGCTGGGCGAAGCTCCGCTCGCTCAGCAGTTCAGCCGGCGCCTGTTCGAGCACGGTGTGTTCGCCATGGCCCTCGGCTTCCCCACCGTGCCGCGCGGCAAGGCCCGTATCCGGGTGATGATCTCCGCCGCCCACAGCCGGGCCGACCTCGATCAGGGGCTGGCGGCGTTCGAGGCCGTCGGGCGCGAGCTGAAGGTCATCTGAGCGCTGCCCTCGCCGCCGGAGCGGTGCGAGCCGTCCGCTCACGCCATGAATCCGTGGTGCCCGTGCAGATGCACGGGCACCACTTCGACCCGACCTGAAAAGGAGGAGGGAGGAAAAGTGCGTCGCCGAGCCGGTCAGGCGAAGGGATCGAACCCTGGCAGCGTCCCGGCCCAGCAGCAGGTCGGCCGGTCCATCGCATTGCACTGCAGCCCCAGGCTGCAGCGGTGGCCCAGCACCCGCGGCGGCTGATCCGGCAGGATGTCCGGCGGGTAGACCAGCTGTGCCTCCAGGACCACGGATTCGTGGACCCGCTCACAGAAATCGCGCTGGACGGGTCGCCATTCGATCCAGGGCATCCCGACCTCCTTCGCCCGAAGCATGCTGGATTGCCCCGATTCTACCGGGGCCCGGTGGGGGCCGAAGTGCCCTCTGTCACCCCCAAAGATGACGCTTTTCCTCTGATTCGACCGGCCCCTATCCCTAGAACTGGAACCTGCGGCGCAGCGGCGCCACACGCCGCTGGTAGTTGACCACGAACTCCTGCAGGCGCTCTTCCAGGCCCTGGAAGTCGGGCGAGGCCACGGCGAAGTCCATCGTGTTCTGATCAGGCGCAATGAACCCCGTCAGGCGCAGCGGATAGTCACCATACGCGGTATGCCACGCCTCCGCCATCTTCAGGCCGAGCCGCTCCATGGCGGGCACGAACTCGCCCAACACGAAGCGGAAATACGCCTCGCGCCGATCCGGCATCGGGTCATAGGTCAGCAGCAAGATCACGGGGTACTCGTCGCCGCGGGCGTTCATCCCAGCGACTCGGGGCGGCCGGCCTGGGCGGGCTGTGGCTTCCACACGCCGGGGATGTGCAGACCGCAGCCCGGGCAGCAATCGTCGGGCGTCAGGGAATTGGAGAGCACGAAGAAGCCGCGGCGCTCAATCAGCCGGCGGTGGCAGTTGGGGCAGCTCGTCGTCTCGTAGTTGTTCACCGATCCCGGCAAGTTGCCGGCGTACACGAAGCGCAGGCCGGCCTCCTGCCCGATCTCCGCCGCCCGTAGCAGGGTTGCCGCCGAGGTGCTGGGCGTGTCGCTCATGCGATAGTCGCTGTGGAACGCCGTGACGTGCCAGGGGATGTCGGGCGACACCCCGGCCAGGAAGCGGCCGGCGTCCATCAGTTCCTCCGGGCTGTCGTTCAGCCCGGGCACCACCAGCGTCACGACCTCGACCCACAGGCCCATGGCGTGGGCGCTGCGGATCGCCGACAGCGTGGCCTCGAGGGTTCCTCCCAGTTGGCGATAGGTCCGGTCGCGCATTGCCTTCAAATCGATTTTGATCGCGTCCAGGTGGGGGTGCAGATAATCGAGGCCGCGCGGCGTGGCGTTGCCATTCGATACGAAAGCCGTTTTCAGGCCATGGGCTCGCGCCAGACGGAAGATCTCCACCGCCCACTCCGTGGTGATCAGCGGTTCGTTGTACGACGAAACGACGATCGCAGCCCCGGAGCGTACCGCCGCGGCTGCAACCTGCTCGGCGGAGATCGGATGGATGTAGGCGCCGACGCCATCGCACGCCGGATCGCGCAGCGCCTGCGAGGTCAACCAGTTCTGGCAGTAGCCGCAGTGGAAGTCACAGCCAAGCATCCCGAATGTCAGGGCGTGCGAGCCGGGGAGCAGATGGAAGAACGGCTTCTTCTCGACGGGGTCGTTCTGCAGGCTGGCGACATAGCCGTGAGGGACTCGCAAGACGCCGCCGGAGTTGAAGCGCACCTTGCAGATCCCGCGCCGTCCCGGGCGGATCAGGCAGTTGTGACCGCAGGCAAAGCATCGGACCGCTTGATCGGGCAGGCGCTCGAATAACACCCCCTCAGCGGTCAGGCTGTCCAGTTCCTCCGCCAGGCTCGGCATTTTCCCCTCCGCGGCATTATAACATCCGGCACTCTTCGGCCGCGGTTGGTAGAATCGCCGCATGATCTCCGTTGTCATCCAGGCCGGCGGCGAGTCGCGCCGCATGGGTCAGGATAAGGGGTTGGTGGAGTTGGCCGGCCGGCCGCTGGTGCAGCGCGTGCTCGATCGCGTCGGCCAGTTGGGCGACGAGGTGTGGATCACCACCAACCGACCCCAAGCCTACGCCTTCCTCGGCACGCCGATCGCCTCGGATCCCCAGCCCGGATTGGGCGCCCTGGTCGGTTTGCGCACGGCGCTGCGCGCCGCACGCGGTGACACGGTGCTGGTGGTGGCGTGTGACCTGCCATTCCTGCAGCCTGCCCTGCTGCAGCATCTGCTTTCGCTCGCCGGCGAGGCGGATGTCGTCATCCCCCGCCGCGACGGTAAGTTCGAGCCGCTGCACGCCGTCTACCGGCGCAGCTGCCTGACTGCCCTGGAAGCCGCTCTGGCGCGCGGAGACTCGCGCATGATCAGCTTCTTTCCGGATGTCCGCCTGCTCCCCGTCGACGAATCCGACCTTGCCCTGTATGACCCCGAAGGACTGTCGTTCTTCAATGTCAACACGCCTGACGATCTGATCCGGGCGGAGCGCCAGCTGCAGGCCGCATCCTCCCAGCCAACGGAGGACCAGCATGACACTTGACGTACCGGCCATCCGCGACCAGTTCCCGGCGCTCACCTCCGGCCTGATCTACTTCGACAACCCGGGCGGCACGCAGGTGCCCAACCGGGTCGTCGACCGCATGGTTGACTACCTGGTGACGAAGAATGCCAACCACGAGGGCGCCTTCCCAACCAGCCAACGTTCCGATGCCCTGATCGACCAGGCGCATCGGGCGATGGCCGCCCTGCTCAACGCTTCGCCAGCCGAGATCGTGTTCGGCGCCAACATGACCACCTTGACCCTGCACCTGAGCCGCTCGATCGCCCGCCTGCTGCAGCCCGGCGACGAGATCATCGTCACTCGCCTCGATCACGATGCCAATATCGCTCCCTGGATGCTCGTCGCCGAGGATCGGGGCTGCACATTGCGCTGGCTGGACTTCGACGTCGAAGACTGCACACTGCGGCTGGATGACTTGGGAGCCCTGCTGTCGAAGCGCACCCGGCTGGTGGCCGTGGGGTACGCCTCCAACGCCGTGGGCACGATCAATCCGGTCGAACGCATCGTCGAGCTGGCGCATCAGGCCGGCGCGCTGTGCTACGTGGACGCCGTGCAGTACGCCCCGCACGGCCCGATCGATGTGCGCCGTCTCGACTGCGATTTCCTCGCCGTTTCGGCGTACAAGTTCTTCGGTCCGCACGCCGGCGTGCTGTACGGCAAGCTCGAGCATCTCGAACGGCTGCATCCCTACAAGGTGCGGCCAGCGCCCGAGACACCTCCCGACAAGTTCGAGACGGGCACCGGCAATTTCGAGGCGATGGCCGGCACGCTGGGCGCGGTCGAGTACCTGGCCTCGCTGGCGCCCGGGGGCCAATCCGCCGACCTGCGCAGCTCCCTGCAGAGCGCCCTGCAGGCCATTCGCGAGCACGAGCAGCCCCTGAGCCGAACGCTGGTGCAGGCCCTGCAGGCACTGCCCGGGGTGCGCATCCACGGCATCACCGATCCAGCCGCCATGGACCAGCGCGTGCCGACCGTTTCCTTCACCGTTCCCGATCTTCACCCGCGCCGGATCGCCGCCGCGCTGGGGGAACAGGGAATCCAGGTGTGGGACGGGAACTACTATGCGCTGGCCGTCACCGATCGGCTGGGCGTTGAAAGCCAGGGCGGCATGGTGCGCGTTGGCCTGGTGCACTACAACACCGAAGATGAGATTCAGCGCCTGGTGGACGCCTTGCGGCCGATCCTCGGACAACGGTAGTCTGCACCTGGCGTCACCATTGCAGCCGAAAGATGCCCCTGCCCAACTCGCAGCCCACGGAGCACAAGTCGATTGCCATCGTCGGCGCCGGCGTGGCCGGTTTGGCCGCGGGCTGCTATGCCCAGATGAACGGCTACCGCTCCCAGATCTTCGAACTGCACGATCTGCCTGGCGGGCTGTGCACGGCCTGGCAGCGGGGGGATTACGTCTTCGATGGTTGCATCCACTACCTGCTGGGTTCGGGGCCCGGCCAGCCCTTTCATCAGATGTGGCAGGAATTGGGTGCCGTGCAGGGCCGGGCGATGGTCTCAGTGGACGAGTTCATGCGCGTGGTGGACAGCAACGGCCGCACGCTGATCCTGTACGTCGACCCCGATCGCCTGGAGGACCACCTGCTGTCACTGGCGCCCGGCGATGCTCGACCGATTCGCGCCTTCTGCGCCGGCGTGCGCAAGTTCGCCGGCTTCGACATGTTCGCCCTCAAGGAGAGCCCCGCGCCGGTCTTCCGCCGCTTCCGCAACCCGCTCGAAGCGCGCCGCCTGGGTGCGCGTTTGCTGCCCTACACAGAGCCTATGTTGCGATGGGCCTTCGTTTCCGCCGAGGAGTTCGGCCAGCGGTTCCACGACCCACTGTTGCGTCGGGCCTGGCCGTTGCTGTTCGGTTGGCCGCAGATCCCGGTGATGGCCGCCATGTCCCAACTTGCCTCGATGCACAGTGGCAACGGCGCTTTCCCTGCCGGCGGATCGCTCGAGTTTACCCGCGCCCTCGAGCACCGCTACCTTGCCCTCGGCGGCCAGATCCACTACAAATCACAGGTCGACAAGATCCTGGTCGAACACGACCGCGCGGTCGGCGTGCGCTTGTACAGCGATGAGGTCCACCCTGCCGACATTGTGATTTCCGCCGCCGATGGGCGCGGAACCATCTTCGACTGGCTGGGCGGCAGGTACGTCACGCACAGCATCTCCGCCAACTACGACGGCCGCCTGCCGTTACGCTCCCAGGTTCAGGTTTCCCTGGGGGTCAATCGCGATTTCACCGCCGAGCCGCACTGGGCGACGTATCTTCTCGACCGCCCGATCGCACTGGCTGGCGAGGATCGCCTCGACATCGGCGTCAAGCATTACGGTTTCGACCCCAGCCTGGCGCCGCCGGGGAAATCGGTCATCCAGTTCATGATCCCTTCCGACTATGACTACTGGCAGCGGATCTATGGCCGCAAGCTGTACGATACCGAGCAGGATCAGGTGGCCGAGATCCTGATCGATTTCATGCAGCAGAGGTACCCGGGCTTCCGCGAACAGGTGGAGGTCATCGATGTTGCCACGCCGCTGAGCTTCGAACGTTACACCGGCAACTGGCGCGGCTCGGTCTGCGGCTGGCTGCTCAGCAAGGAGACGATGCGCCTGTTGCTGCGCGGTATTCCCAAGACGCTTCCGGGGCTGGATGGGCTGTACATGGCCGGGCAATGGGTTGAGCCGGGGGGCATGGTGCCGATGGCAGCAGCCTCCGGACGGAATGTGATCCAGATGATCTGCGCCCGGGATGGCATCCCCTTCCGCGCCGAAGTACCGTAGAGGCAATCCCCCTCACCCCTGCCCGAACCCCCGCAAGCGGCGGTTGATCGAGTCCATGAGTGTAGCCGGCGGCCGCCGCTCGTTCTCCGATACCCGATCCAACCCGCCCCGACAGCGCATGCCTTGCCTCGGCTCCGTTGAGCGACCCGGCACTCGCGCCGCGGTTCGCGCCCAGGGATTCCCATCGAGCCCGACCGCCGCTTTGGAGGGTGGGGGCATGCACCACCTTCACCCGTTCCCACTCCTCCGGCAGAACAGCGAGTCCGAGGAGCTGCATCCCCCTACACGCCCGCAAGGGACGGTTGACCGAGTCTTTCACCGCAAGCCGTATCCACCGTTCGCACTCCCAGGCAGAACCGAGCAAGCCGCATGGGTAGAGGACAAAGTCCCGGCTCCGTCGAGCGGTCCGCCCTTCGCGCCGCGGCAGCTCCCCCGGAGCAGAATTCGGCTGTCCACTCGGATGCACTGCCTGCTCCGGATGAGGGGGGTAGCCGGACCACATGCCGCGATCCCAGCCCTCGACCGGAGGGATTCGCCGCCCGTAGCGTGCGCGGGCGGCGAGGAGGGGCGCAGGCGACGGACCCTGCCCGTCGGCGAGAATGGGCTGAGGAGATGGCAGGAAGCCGTCCAAGCAGAGCAGATCAAGCGCTCACAACACCGGCCGGTGGCCGAATTCCTCCATCTGGGGCTTAAAGCGCCAGCAGACATCTAGGTGAGGGGGGCACCCAGATGTCCGCCAGCGGCCGGGAGTATACCACCCTGGAATCGCTCGTCAAGCCGCCCGTTGGTCCTGGCGCCATACCCCTTCCTGCGCCAGGGCGGTGGGTGCAGGATGGCGGCCCGCATGGGACGGAAGGCACTTCGTGCGCTACGCTTGCGCCGATAGACTAGAAGGCAATCACCGATGCAGCAGTTGACCGCCGAGGCGTTGGCCTCCCTCCCCCTGTTCACCGGGATGACCCTGGAGCAGATCGAGCATGTTGCCCGGCTGGGAGAGGTCCGCCTGTACGCCAACGGCGGGACACTATTCGCTCAGGGCGATCTGGCAGAACGGCTTCACGTGCTACTGTCCGGCCGGGTCAACATCCTCTTCAAGCCGCACGATGGCGACGTGCTCTCCGTGGCAGAGATTGATCCGGGGGGGGTGTTCGGCTGGTCCTCAGCGCTGGGCCGCCGCACCTACACTTCTTCGGCGGTCAGCCTGGAGGATTGCCAGACCTTCAGCCTGCGCGGCGAGTCGTTGCGCAAGCTGTGCGAACTCCATCCGGAAACCGGCGTGACGATCCTCGAGCGCCTGGCGCAGGTGATCGCCGATCGACTGGACAGCACGCACACTCAGGTGGTTGATCTGCTCCGCCTGAGCATGCGCCCTCACGGCTAGGCACAGGCAGGAGGTTTGCATGAGCGACATCCGCCCGCATATCCACGCCGACGAAATCCCCACCGAACAGCGCCTGACCGCCCTGCTGGAGGTCATCAGCTCGTACATCGAGCACTACCACGGGGGCTGGGTGCGGCTGGTCGATTTCGACGGGAAGGTGCTGCGGGTCGAACTCGGCGGCGCCTGCTCGACCTGCAGCCTGTCCGAAACGACGCTGCACGGCTGGGTTGAGGGGACGGTCCGCCAATTTTTTCCGGAGATCGAGCGCATCGAAGCCGTCTGACCCATCCCCCCGGCCCGGCGGGCATCAGTCGCCCAGATGCCCTGGCCTACTCGCCCTGCTCCACACCCCTCGCTGCCACACGGCCGAGGGGTTTTTGGTGGCGGGCTGTGTCACCGGATGTTACCGTCGGCGCGCCCGGCCGGTGGGCCGCCTTGCTGGCAGCCCAAAAACAGCGCCCGCCTCCGGCGGGCGCCACTTCTGACGAGCATCGGCCGGGCTTGCCGGCGTTCCGGGTCAGGCGCCTTCGGACGTCAGCACCACGACCGGAACGGGCGCTGCACGGGCGAAGGCCTCGGCGTCCTCCGGGCCCCCGGCGACGCCGGCACCGTAGTGCATCGGCACGGCGACCCGCGGCCGGATTCGCCTCGCCGCCTCCACCGCCTCCTCCGCTGTCATCACGTACACGCCGCTCACCGGCAGCAGCGCAATGTCACAGCGAATGTCGCTCATCTCCGGGATGACGTCAGTGTCGCCGGCAAAGTACAGGCGTTCGCCGAGCAGTTCAAGCACATAGCCGACATGCCCGGCCTCCTTCGGATGAAAGGCCTTGTCGAGGTTGTAGGCTGGAACGACCTCGATCCTGACCTCACCCACGCTCAGACTGTCTCCGGGGCGCACAACGCTCACGGGCGGCGAGAGCTTGGCAGCCGCCGAGGCATTGGCCACCAGTCGCGTCGCCGGCCGGCGTATGGCGGCGATGTCCTCAGGGGAGCAATGGTCGTGATGATCGTGCGTCACCAGGATCAGGTCGGCCGGCGGCGCCCCGGGCGGCAGGCGCCAGGGATCGATATAGATCACCAGCGGCCGGTCAAGGCGGAACGCGTCATGCCCATACCAATGCAGCTGCTGTAGCAGCGCCGGCTGCGAACTATCCATGCTTCGCTCCTTTCTCTCCTGCGCGCGGTTGGATCCGATAGCGCACAATCGGCCGGGATGGCGACCGGCGCCCAACCTCGGAGAACCCGATCCGGGTGAAGGTCGACAGCAGACCGGTGTAGGCGTAGGCATCAGGGTAGGCCGGCGAGCAGGTGTCGATCGGGTAGGCCTCGACGATCGCCGCGCCGCTGGCGCGGGCGTAGTCGACGGCGGCCTGCGCCAGCCACATCGACAGACGCTGATGGCGGTGGCGGCGGGCGATGAAGAAGCACACGATCGACCACACCGCTTGATCATCGATCCGCGCCAGCACACGCGAGCGGTCGAGCGCAGGGAATTCCGTGCGCGGGCCGATGCAGCACCAACCGGCCGGCTCCTCGTCCCAATAGGCCAACACCCCAGGTACGGCGCCGCCGCGAACCAGCCGCCGAAAGGCGCGGCGATTGCTCTCCCCCTTGTGCGCCTCGAACTGCGATCGACCCAAGCGCCACCACATGCACCAGCAGCCGGCGCATGCCCCACGCGGCCCGAAGAGCGCCTCGATATCCCGCCACCGCTCCGGCGTGACCGGCCGCAGGACCAACGCCGATTCCGGCGCGGCAGTTGTCGCCACGCTCACCCTCCGTCGCACGAGGCCAGGAAGGCATCCACCTGGCGCAGAGCTTCGCCGATGTCCTGGTAGCTGGAAACGGTCAGGCCGGGCGAGTCGTTGCCGGTAATCATCTTCGACACCCGCTCCCCCTCCCGATAGCAGCACAACACTGGCTTGCCTTGCCCCAGGGCGTAGGCCACCTCATAGCCCACCCCATGTGAGGGTGTGCTGACCTCGGCCACCAGCGCCTGGCAGCCGTCGATCCAGGCGATATCCCGCTGATACACCTCGGCCGGGACGACCACCCGTTCTAGCTGCATCACCTCCGGTCGTGCCAGATGCGCCGTTGGCACCGCATGCCCTTGTGCCAGTAAGTGATCGACAATGCGTCCGTAGGCCGCCTCGTGGTCGCGTCCTCCGGTCAGGGAGCAGGAGAAATACACGTTCATGCGGACCTTTCGCTCTCGGACTTGGGAGTGGGCGTGGCGCGCATTGACCACGCCCCATCGGCATGATACCATGCGCCTCGTGCGCGACGCAGCCTGACCCATCGCTCTGCCTGCCGCTCGGCATCGTGCCCGGCGGCGTTGTCTTGTGGAGCCAGCGGACTGCGCCCCAGTCAGCCTGCAGGAGGCGGTCAATGTCGGAACGGTTGCGCGGCACGGTGAAATGGTTCAACGCCGCCAAGGGCTACGGCTTCATTGGCTGGGATGGTGGCGACGACGTCTTCGTCCATTTCTCCTCGCTTCAGATGGAGGGCTTTCGCAAGCTCGAGGCCGGGCAGTCGGTGGAGTTCAACGTCGAAGCCGGCCCCAAGGGCGAGCAGGCCTCGAACGTCGTGCCCCTCTAGCCACAGCTCTCCCAAACCGCCAAACCGGCGCCCCGCCTCCGCGGGGCGTTCCAATTCCCAACTCGGTTGTCCCCCGAAAGGGGGCATGCTATCATGCGCACCCAGCGAGGGGCCATGGACACATCCGACACCTTCCGTTTCCTGCAGGCGGAGATCACCCGCCTGCGCGACGAGAATCGCGCCCTCAAGGGCGAGCTGATCGTGGCGCAGTCGTCGGTGCGCGCCCTGTGCTCGCTGCAGGCGATTCTCGAGAAGCTCAGCCCCGAGCTGGACGTGCTGTCGCTGCTGAACGAGCTCCTGACCTCGGCGCTGATGGTCGTCGGCGCCAGCGACGGCTCGCTATTGCTGCGCGATGACCAGACCGGCGATCTGGTGTTCGCCGTCGTTCTCGGCCAGGCGCGCGCCGAACTGACCGGGTTCCACATCCCGTCCGGCAAAGGCATCGCCGGCTGGGTGGCCGTCAACCGTCAGCCGGCGATCGTTCGAGATGTCCACCTCGATCCGCGCTTCTACTCGGCGGTGGATGAGACCTTTGGATTCCACACACACTCGCTGGCCTGTGTGCCGCTCCAGGATGGGGCACGCGTGCTGGGTGTGCTGGAGGCCATCAACAAGGGGGCCGATCGCGAATTCTCGTCGCAGGACCTGGACTTGCTGCAGCTCGTGGCACTCCTCGCTTCGATTGCCCTGGCACGCGCCGAGCAGTTTACCGAGGCTACGCCCCCTGCCTAGGCCGACTGAGGGCGCGCCCCGCTTACCCCGAGTTGAAGTCGGTCCCTCTTGCCGTCAGCGAAAGGCGGCGCGCACCCCACCCGTTGCATCCCCGGCTACGGCAACCTGCAGAGGGATGTCGAAGCCTACCTGTCGAGCACCGGCATGCGCCAGAAGAGGCCGGGGGGCTTCGTTGTCTGCCGCGGATTCGACGAGGCGTTAGCTCTTCTCTTCAACGAGCACCTCAGCCAGCGGGCCTACGATTCCCTGGTCTGCCGGTTCCGAACATGAGATTGGGAGAGTTCCGACAACGTCCGCTCTCTCAGCCAGACCGATGCGCGGCTGGAGAAGCGTGATCGGGCTCGGCCGAGGAGCCTCTAGAATGAGGTGATCGCCCAGCGTCGCCGGCTCCACAACGATCTACGCAGACTCGAGAAACGGGCTCCGGGATCCCTGCCTGCGGCGACCGTGCAACCGTCGCAAGAGAGACTGCGGGAACCGCTGGAACGCGGATGGCTTTCTGCTTTGAGCTGGGCTTAACCGAGAACGCTCGCGTCTGCACCACGATCATCGAGCGGGTAGAGACGGGCAGCAGAGCAGGCACGGGCACTCGCCTCGAGCCGGCCAGCCTGCGCGGCGAGATGCGGGCATCTGCCCGCATCTCGTGGACGCGGCTCAACCTGGCACAACGCTGGCACTACTGCCGCAACGAGCCGCCCACATCCTGCTGCAACGCCGTGACGACCCGCTGGCGAACGGCGCGCACTTCTTCATCGGTCAGCGTGCGCTCTCCGGACCGGTAGACCAACGAGTAAGCGAGACTCTTCTTGCCGGCGCCGATCTGCTCGCCCTGGTACAGATCAAAGAGCTCGAGCCGTTCGAGCAGCCCGCCGGCTGCCCTCCGGATCACCTCTTCGACGCGAGCGGCGGGCAGGGCCTCGTCGACCACCACCGCCAGGTCCTCCAGGACAGGTGGGTACGGCGAAACCAGCGCCAGATCCTGCCGCAGCTGCATAGCATCCAGCAGCCGCGCCAGGTCGAACTCGGCGGCCTGCACCGGGGAGCCGGCCAGGTCATAGCGCTGCACCAGCATCGGATGCAGTTCCCCCATCCAGCCGACAACCGATCCCTCCACTTTCAGCCCAGCACACTTGCCGGGCAGATAGGGCTCCTGCTGTGCAGACTCGAACTCCGCCTGCACGTGCAGCTCGGAAAGCAGGTGCTCGACCACACCCTTCAGGTCGAAAAAGTCGATCGCCCCCGTGTCCCCTGGCTGCCAGCCGGGCAGGGCGCGCCGGCCCGTCAGCACGAGCGCCAGGCGCGCCACTTCATCCGGCAAGGGCTCGTGCCGCCGGGGCAGGAACACCGGGCCAATCTCGAACAAGGCGATGCGCTCGCGCACCCGGGTATTGCGCTCGACCGCTTCCATCAGCCCGGGCAGGAGTTGTCGCCGCAGCACGACGCGGTCAGCCGAGATCGGATTGGCCAGCCGGACGTAGTCTGGTTCGTCGGCTGCGAGCGCCAGCCTGAGGCGTGCTTCCCGCTCAGGCGAGGTCAGGCGGTAGGTGACCGCCTCCTGCACTCCCAGGCGGGCCAATGTCAGGCGCAGACGCTCTTCGCCTTCGATCTCGGGCGTCGCGCGCGGCCGCGGCAGCCGATCGTGGATCATCGTCTCAGGGATGCGGTCGTAGCCGTACATGCGCCCGATCTCTTCCATTAAGTCCGCCCGTCCGATGACTCCGGCGCCGATGTCCAGCCGGTGGTCGGGCGGACGAACGGCGACGCCCTCGCCCTCCGGGCGCGTCTCGAAGCCAAGCCGGCCGAGCAGTTCGGCGACCTCCAGGGCAGAGAGTCGAATGCCAAGACTGCGCTCGACATCGTCCGGGTTGACCTGCACCGTCTCGACCGGCGCCGGCCGGGGGTAGGCGTCGACCAGGCCCTGGGCGACCGTGCCGCCTGTCCAGGTCCGCATGCACTCGAGGCCGCGCAGCACGCCGCGATCGGCCATTGCCGGATGCACGCCGCGCGAAAAGCGGTAGCCGGCTTCCGAGCTAAGCCGAGTGGAAGCCAGTGTGCGGCGGATGTTGATGAACTCCCAGCAGGCGCCCTCCAGCAGCACCCGGCGGGTGGCGGGACCGACCTCCGACTCGCTTCCGCCCATCACCCCGGCGATGGAGAGCGGGCCGGCGCCATCCGCCACCAATACGGTGAAATCGTCCAGCTTGCGAGGCTCGCCGTCGAGCGTTGTCAGCATTTCGCCAGCGGCGGCGCGCCGGGTGATGATCTGCGGTGGCTTGCCCCCGGAACGCTGAAGCAGCACATCGTAGTCGAAAGCATGCAGCGGCTGTCCAAGCTCGAGCATGACATAGTTGGTGGCGTCGACCACGGCGTTGATCGGCCGCATGCCCGCCAGGCGCAGCCGACGCTGGATTCGGTACGGGCTTGGCCGAGGGTCCACGCCCTCGATCAGCCCCAGTACGAAGCGCGGGTTAAGTTCCGGCTCACGGATCTCGATGCTGCACTGCCCCTCTATTGCCGGCCCGTTCCACTCGGCTTCGAACGACGGCGGGTGAAGCGGTTTCCCGGTCAGGGCGGCCACCTCGCGCGCCACACCCAGGATGCTGGCATTGCGCGCCATGTTGGGTGTGAGGGCGATGTCCAGCACGGCGTCGCCCATGTAGTCGGCCAGCGGCATACCCGCCGGCGCGTCGTCATCCAGGAAGATGATCCCCTCGTGTTCGTCCGAGATCCCGAGCTCCTTCTCCGAGCAGGCCATCGAGTACGACTCGACGCCGCGAATCTTGGCGCGCTTGAGCGTCATCAGTTGATTGGCAGGCTGGTGGCCGTCGTAGAGCACAGCGCCCTCGCGGGCGTAGGCCACTCGGATCGGCTCAGGCAGTGGGCCCTTCCCTTTGAACGGGAACAGGTTGGGCGCGCCGGTCAGGACGACATGCTCGCGCTCTCCGTCGAGCAGACGGCACAGCACCAGTCGGTCGGCATTGGGGTGCGGCATGACTTCGAGGATGGCGCCCACCACGATCGTCGCCGGATCCCAGGCCAGGCCGCTGATCTTCGTCCCGGGGCGCGCCTCCCCTGCGGGCAGGGGGAGTCCTGCATAGTGAATCTCCTCCACCTCAAGGCCGGCGATGGTCAGCCGCTGCGCCAGCTGCTCAATCGGCAGGTCGATCTCAACGAAGTCCTTGAGCCAGGATATCGGTACCTTCACGCTTTCCTCCCTCAGCCCCCGGGTTGCTTATCGGAAGGGCCACTTCCGCCGGCCGCCGGCCGTGTCGCCTGTTCCAGTTCTGCGTTCAGGCGCTGCAGCACGCTCAGGATCTCCCGGCGCATCAACGTCGCCGTTTCTCCCGAGCGCAGGTCGTTCTCCACCGACTGTAGATCTGCCTTCAGGCGCTCAGCGGTTTCGCTGTCCTGAAACTCCTGCAGTTCGCCGCGCAGATGCTGCAGCGCCGACTCCAGCCCGCCCTCGACGTCGGCCTGCAGCTGCTTGCGCTCGTCACTCTGCCACACATTGCGAATGGCCCGCTGCAGATTCTCGCCCAGGGCATTCAGTTCGGCTTGTAGACCTTCCTCGCGCACGTCGTCGGATGGCATGGGGTCCTCCCTAGAATTGTTCCAGGAAACGAAGATCGTTGGCCCAGAAGTAACGGATGTCCTCGATGCGGTGCTTGAGCATCGTCAGGCGCTCTGGCCCCATCCCGAAGGCAAAGCCACTGTAGCGCTCCGGATCGTAGCCGCCATTGCGCAGCACGCTGGGGTGGACCATGCCGCTGCCGAGGATCTCCAACCAGCCGGTCTGCTTGCACACGGCACAGCCGGCGCCGCCGCACACGAAGCACTCGATATCCATTTCGGCGGACGGTTCGGTGAACGGGAAGTGCGCCGCACGGAAGCGGGTCTGGACCTGGTCCCCGAACATGCGCCGGGCGAACGCACTCAGCGTGCCCTTGAGGTCGGCGAAGGTGATATTCTCACCGACGGCCAGCCCTTCCACCTGATTGAACTGGATCTCGGAGCGAGCCGAGATCTGCTCGTAGCGATAGCACATGCCCGGCAGGATCACCCGGATCGGCTCGGGCGCCCGCTGGCGCATGACATGGATCTGTCCCGGGGAGGTATGCGTCCGCAGCAGCACCCCCGGGGTGGTTGTGTAGAAGGTATCCCACTGATCCCTGGCCGGGTGATGCGCCGGGATGTTGAGCAGCTCGAAGTTGTAGGCGTCCGTCTCGACGTCGCGCGAGCGGTAAACCTGGAAGCCCATGTCGCGCCAGATGGCGCAGATCTCGAGCAGCGTCTGCGTCGCTGGATGCAGGCGACCGATAGGGATCTTCCGACCTGGCAGGCTGATATCTACCCGTTCCCGCTCAAGGGCGCGCTCCAGCAAGACCGCCTGCAGTTCGGCCTGCCTGGCGGCAAAGGCCGTCTCCAAGGCCGTCTTCACCTCATTGGCGCGCTTGCCCACTGCCGGACGTTGCTCGCGCGGCAGCTCCTTCAGCCCATCCAACACCTGGCTCAGCGCCGAGGCTCGACCCAGATGTTGGATGCGCCACGCCTGCAGATCGGATTCCTGCTCGACGCTCACCAGCGACTGCTGCGCCTGCTGCAGGATGCCTTCCAGTTGCTCGGTCATTCCCGCCTCCTGATGGACAGCCGCTTCGCCCAGGGAACAAATAACCCGCCCCGGCAAGGGGCGGGTCGGCGGACCCGCGGTACCACCCTCGTTGGCCTGAAGTCAGGCCGTCTCAACCCGGACGATCCCTGTAGCGATGATCCGGTCCCTGCGCTAACGGGAGGGGTCCGGCCCGAACTACTTGTCCCTGTCGGGACGTTCCCCCGGGCAGCTCAGAAGGGAACTTCGGCCAGTTTCCTTCGGGCCGGGATCTCAGTCGCGTCCCAGCCTCCCTGTCGATCTCCGCCAGCCTACTTTCCTTCGTCTTCGCTTTCTTGGACTCGGTTTCCGCCATTATCCATCAATCGCGGCGGATGTCAACCGGACACACGCGGCGGGCTTCCCTCACTGGGATTGCTCGCGCCTCGAGCGTCCCCATGCACGAGTCGCGCACGGCTGCCTCACCGGCGCGGCGGAGCGCCGCATCCGGGAGAGCCGATGTCAGCGCCTCGGACAATCGGCGTAGCTCGCTCCGGCCAGGCGGTCGAACGGAGCGCGCCCGCA
>Ga0105094_10000185_pt1 | contig 28858 bp, 28 predicted proteins | sample PPLLak1March2015_2_FD_87023 | JGI IMG/M metagenome (GOLD analysis project Ga0105094, IMG submission 87023) | Freshwater sediment microbial communities from Prairie Pothole Lake near Jamestown, North Dakota, USA - PPLs Lake P8 Core (3) Depth... | ecosystem: Environmental > Aquatic > Freshwater >...
GAAAAAGGATGAACCTGATCCCGGCGCGTTTTGAGAGGGCGGCTGCGAGGCTTGATGAACTGCGCCGTCTGGTGAAGCCCTTTTCGCGGAGGGAGGCAGCCGGCGACGGCACAGGGGGGGTGCGAGGAGATGCCGGAGGTCCGCTGATCGAGGATTTCAAACGTCACATGAACGATGACCTCGATGCCCGATCCGCCATCGATTCGCTCTTTCGGAACCTGGAGCGTTTTGAGGCCAGTCGGCAGGCCGGCACATTGGGGAAACCGGAAATAGAGCAGATCGGGAGCGATCTGTTGAAAATCGATGATGTTCTTCAAGTGATCTTCAGTTCACCCCGGAGCCGTTGAGTTGGAAGCTCAGAATGGTGATGTCGTCAACCTGCTGGGCCGCACCCCATGGATGATGGAGGGTTGGATGAGCAGAATCTGGTCCTGGAGGGGCGTGGTTCAGGTGGCCGGCATACGCGATCTGCACGAGGCGCGAATGCTTCTGGAGGCGGGGGTTCACCTTCTGGGGTTTCCGCTGAAGCTGGACTTTCATCAGGAGGATATTCCCGTGGAGGAGGTGGCGCGGATCGTGAGGCTTCTGGGCCTGGAGTGGAGGGGAGTCATCATCACCTATCTGGTTCGACCTGAAGAGCTTGCCGCATTGGTGCAGCAAACAGGTTTGCGGACCGTTCAACTCCACGGGCGGGTGAGTCCTGAAGCCGTGGTGGCGCTGCGGACGTGCATACCCCGGCTGTCCATCATCAAAAGCCTCATTGTACGGACGAACAACCTCTCAGAATTGCAGGAGGAGATGAAAAGACTGGACAGATTGGTGGATGCCTACATCACCGACACTTTCGACCCTGCGACGGGCGCCTCCGGCGCCACCGGCCGGACTCATGACTGGGGTGTCAGTCGCAGACTTGCCGAGAGCACCTCAAGACCTCTGATTCTTGCCGGTGGGCTCACGCCGGAGAACGTGCTCGATGCAATTCTCTCGGTTGAGCCTTCCGGAGTGGATGCGCACACGGGATTGGAGCGACCGGATGGCAGCAAGGATGGCGACAAGGTAAGGGCGTTCCTGAGTCAGGCGAAGCTGGGGTTCACCCGGTGTTCGGCTCGTTGCTCACCCACCGTTTGCTGATTGCCGGGAGCCGCCCGGTATGAAGGAGCACGGGCGTCCCCGCGGGTGAGGGTGCAGCTTGAAAAAGGGCCTGAGCTATGCTAGCAAGGGGTTCTCTGAGGCTGACGCGAAAATGTGATTGCGCCCAAACACTTAAGCCATCGATTCTCTCATCGAAACCGGAAGAAAGGAACAGGCCGCCATGGCGGAAATCGCGCCTTTTCAAGGGTTGCGGTATAACCCCGAACGCATTCCCAATCTGAGCCAGGTTGTCATCCCGCCCTACGACGTGATTTCGCCTCGAGAGCAGGAAATTTTCTATGGATGCAATCCGTACAACATGATTCGCCTGGAGCTCGGCAAGGCTGCACCCGGGGACACCGAGACAGTCAGCCCCCATACGCGGGCGGCAGGTTACCTTCGCGAATGGCAGGGCTCCGGCGTGCTCATACGCGAGGACAGACCGGCGCTCTACTATTATGAGCTGGACTACTCGTTGGCGGGTGGGCTTAAGGTCACCCGCTGCGGGTTTCTGTGCCTCCTGCGGCTGGAAGGGTTTGAGTCGGGGGGGGTCCGGCCTCACGAAAGGACATTTCAGGCGGTGAAGGACGAGCGGCTGAGGTTGATGCTCACCTGCCACGCCAATCTGAGTCCCGTATTTGCCCTTTATTCCGATCCGGATGAGTTGGTGGATCACAGTCTGAAGGTGACGTGTGAGGCCGAGCCCATCATGGAATTTCGAGATCGGGAGGGGATGGATCACAGGATCTGGAGGGTGTCGGACCGACAAGCTTTCCAGACCGTTCGAACCTTGATGCGCGACAAGGCCATCTTCATCGCAGACGGACACCACCGCTACGAGACGGCGCTCAATTATCGGGCGCTTCAGCGGGAGCGTCATCCGGACGCCGGCGATGATGCACCCTTTGAATACATCATGGTCTATCTGTCCAACCTCAATCAGGGCGGCCTCACGATCCTGCCGACCCATCGGCTGCTCCGTCACCTGCCTTCGTGGTCCCCCGATGCTTTCCTCCAGTCGGCGAGTGCTTTTTTTGATGTCGAGGAATTCGACGCTTCAGAGGTCGGCCGAGCCCAGTGGGCCGGGGCACTTGATGCCGCCAGGCCCAGGAAGCAGACGGTCGTGGGTTTCAAGAGCCATGGCGGCAAATCCTGCTATCTTCTCAAGGGCAGGTCGGAGGCGGTTGTGAGGTTCCTGGAGGGATGCTCCATTCCTCCCGTGCTCCACGGCCTGGATGTGGTGGTGCTCGATCAGGTGCTCCTCAAGGAATTGCTCGCTCTGCCGGACAGCTTCCTGGCCGACTCGGAGAACATCCACTTCAAGCACAATCTGGAAGAGGCTGTGAATGACGTGCGTTCAGGCCTTTACGACGCCGGCTTCTTCATCAATCCCACACGCATCGGGCAGGTCCAGGAAGTGGCCAGTGCCGGGCTGATCATGCCCCACAAGTCGACGTATTTTTATCCGAAGGTTGGAAGCGGCTTGGTTATCCATCCCATCCTGCCCCACGAACGGGTAGATGCAGTTGCTCACTCGTGATTCCCTTTTTTCGGGCAAGCTGCTGATTTACCAGGAGCGGAAGGGTTATCGATTCTCCATCGATGCCGTTCTGCTGGCCGGATTGGCGCGGGTGAGGCCCGGCGATCGAATCGTCGAGCTGGGGACCGGCTGCGGCGTGGTGCTCCTGATCCTCGCTTTCCGTGGGTTGGGTGAGTCGCTGCTGGGAATTGAAATCCAGCCCGAGCTCTTCTCGCTCGCGCAAAGGAACGCTCTGGAGAACGGTCTCGACGAACGAGCCCGGTTCCTGAACGCGGATTTTCGGGCTGTCTCCGAGCTGCTCCCGCCCCGCTGCTGCGACATGGTGGTCAGCAACCCTCCCTACAGGCGCCTCAGTACAGGGAGGGTGAATCCCGACAAACAGCGGGCGATCGCCAGGCATGAACTGGTCGCCACATTGACCGATGTGTTCAAGGCCGCGGACCATCTGCTGGGAGATGGTGGTCGATTGGGGCTGATCTATCCGGCGCCGCGCCTTGGAAGCCTTTTGGCTGCAGCGCACGAAGCGGGTTTCTGTCCCAAGGAGCTGACGGTGATCCACTCGGACCCCGCGAGCTCAGCAAGACTGGTCTATGTCCAATGCACCAAGCGAGGGGGTGAGGAGCTTCATATCTCCCCGCCCTTCTTTATCTACGAGGGGGCGGGAGAGTATTCGGCGGCCATGAAACGGCTTTACGGGCCTTGAGAATGGACGCATAAGGCCGCGGCAGGGTAACGAATCGCGGACCATGCGCCGGCTGTTAACTCAGAGGAGGATGAATACATGGATTTGGGACTGAAGGGAAGGGTGGCGTTGATTGCCGGTGGGAGCCAGGGGCTGGGCAAGGCTGTGGCCATGGAAATGGGAAGAGAGGGCTGCAGGATTGCCATTTGCGCCCTGGATGATCCTGAGCTGCCAAAGGCTGTCGAGGAGATCAAGGCTTCGACGGGAGCGGAGGTCATCGGGATTCCCGCTGACCTCACCGACGCGGCGCAGGCGAAGGATTTCGTTCGAAAGGGCATCGAGCACTTCGGTACCTTGGACATCCTGGTGAACAATGCGGGAGGGCCTCCCTCCAAAACATTTCTCGAAATCGATGACGATCTCTGGCTGTTTGGTGTGCGTCTGAATCTCATGAGCACCATCATCATGACGCGCGAAGCGGTCCCCAAGATGATCGAGAAACGTTGGGGGCGGATCGTCAACATGACGTCCATTTCAGTGAAACAGCCCATCGATGGCCTCATTCTCTCCAATACGGTGCGCTCGGGCGTCATTGGAATGGCCAAGACGCTATCCAACGAACTGGCTCCCTACAGCATCACGGTCAATAACGTCTGCCCCGGCTACACCATGACCGAGAGGGTGCGCTCCTTGGCCGTTGTGACCGCCGAGAAGGAGGGAACGACCCCGGAGGCCATCATCAAACGCTGGGAATCCTCCGTGCCCATGGGACGGCTTGGAACCCCCGAGGAATTTGCATCCCTGGTCACTTTCCTGGCCTCGGAGCGAGCCAGTTACATCACTGGAGCCTCCATTCAAATCGATGGAGGTTATTATAAGGGCATCATGTAGGGGCCTGCAAGGGCAGGGGGGAGAGACACCATGCCAGATCGAACTGCTTACATCCGCTCGGTGGGGCGTTACGTGCCGGAAAGACGCTTGACCAATCAGGATCTCGCGAAGATGGTGGATACCAACGACGAGTGGATTTTGACTCGCACCGGCATCCGCGAACGGCGTATCCTGGATCCTGGATTGGGTAATTCGTACATGGCCGTCAGAGCAGCCAGGGAGTGCCTGGAAAGAGCCGGGGTTGCCGCCGAGGAGGTGGATGCCATCATCGTCGGAACCGTCACTCCCGACATGTTTTTCCCGTCGACGGCGTGCCTGGTCCAGAAGGAGTTGGGCGCCACCCATGCCTGGGGGTTCGATCTATCGGCTGGATGCTCGGGTTTCGTCTTCTCGCTCTCTACCGGGGCTCAGATGATCGAGGCGGGCCGCTATCAGAAGGTGCTCGTCATCGGCAGCGATGTGATGAGCACCATCGTCGACTATCAGGACCGGAACACCTGTGTTCTGTTTGGAGACGGTGCGGGAGCCGTGCTGCTCGAACCCTGTCCGGATCCGCAATACGGTATTCTCGATTTCGTACAGCATGTCAACGGTGCGGGAGGCGATTTTCTACATATGAAGGCTGGCGGGAGCCTGCGGCCCGCAACGGTTGAGACCGTGCAGAACCGATGGCATTATGCGTACCAGGAGGGTCGTCAGGTTTTCAAGTTTGCCGTGACCGAGATGGCCAATGTGTCCGTGAAGATCATGGAAAGGAATGGCCTGAAAGGAGAGGACATCAGGCTCTTCATCCCCCATCAGGCCAACCTCCGGATCATCGAGGCCGCAGCCAATCGGATGGGAATCGATATGAGCCGTGTCGTCATCAACATCGACCGCTACGCCAACACGACGGCAGGAACCATTCCCCTGTGCCTCTACGAGGTCACCGTGGAGGAGCGGAAGCTCAAGGCGGGTGATTATGTGGTGATGGCTGCTTTCGGAGCGGGGTTCACCTGGGGAAGCATTCTGTTGCGATGGTGGGAGTGATGAGCAGTCGACGGGCACGACCATTCCCTACAAAACCGGCTCCTCAAGGCCGCATCCAACGTTCCGGCTGAAGAGTCGGCTGAGTAAAGCTTCTAGACCGAAGTTACTGGAAACTGGCTGTCTTCACTCATCCCATCAGGACGAGGGCCGTCCAGGGCATTCCTGATGGTCCTGGCCAGGTCGCGGACCAGGAAGGGCTTGGTCATGAGCTCGCGGACGCCCATGGCGCGCGTGCGCTGCGGCATCAGGTTCTCGCTGTAACCGGTGCAGAGGATGATGGGCAGGTTCGGGCGAATGCTCAAAAGCTCCCGGGCCAGTTCGAGCCCCGTCATCTGAGGCATGGTCAGGTCCGTGATCACCAGATCGAATCCGTCGGGCTCCTGCTTGAAGAGATCCAGAGCCTCCACGCTGCTGGTTTGCCCATGGACCTTGTAGCCCATTCCTTCGAGCATCATGGAGCCGAGCTCCACGAGGGTGTCCTCGTCGTCAACCAGAAGGATCCGCTCGGAGCCGCCAAGAGGCACATCTTCCGCGTCCCTCGCAGAGCTTGAGCAGGCTTCGATCATCGGTAGAAATACGTGGAAGCTGGTGCCTTTGCCGGGCTCACTTTCCACGGCAATGGCCCCATCATGGCTCTTGACGATGCCGTGCACCACGGCCAGTCCCAGCCCCGTACCGGTGCCCTTTTCCTTGGTCGTGAAGTACGGGTCGAAGATCCGGTCCAGAAGTGCCGGTGGGATGCCATGCCCCGTGTCCCTCACGGTCAGGCGCAGGTATGAGCCCGGGCTCAACTCACCGTTCATGCGAAAACCATGAGGTCCGACCCGGTTGGTGGAAAGCTCCACGTGGAGTGATCCGCCTTTTTCGTTCATGGCATAGGCGGCATTGGAGCAAAGATTCATGAGGAGCTGATGGATCTGCGTGGGATCGGCCATGACCAGGCCGTTGTGAGGGTCCCCTTTGAAGCGGATGTCGATGGTCGTGGGGAGCGAGGCCCTCAAGAGCGTGAGGACTTCCTGGATCACGGACCCAAGCTGCACGGGCTTCCGCTCCTGCTCGGACTGGCGGCTGAAGGCGAGGATCTGCTGAACGAGGTCCCTTGCTCGCTTGCCGGCCTTGACCACCTGCTCCAGATTGTTCTGAAGCCTGGCGTCCAGAGACTGCTTTCCCATGCTCAGTTCGGCATAGCCCAGGATTGCTGCGAGAATGTTGTTGAAATCATGGGCGATTCCCCCGGCGAGGGTTCCCAGGGCTTCCATCTTCTGGGCCTGCCGCAGTTGTTTTTCAAGGGTGACTTCCTGCGTCACGTCCCGTTTCACGGCCACAAAGTTGATGATCTTTCCGGATTCGTCGCGAACCGGTGAAATGGTGCCTTCCTCTTCAAAAAGCGTCCCGTCCTTCCGTCGATTGATGAGCCGGCCGGACCAGGTTTCCCCCCGCTCGAGGGTCTTCCTGATGTCGCCGTAAAACCGGGGGTCGTGTATGCCGCTCTTGAGAATCCTGGCGTTTCGGTTCAGCACCTCTTCCCTCTGGAATCCTGTGACTCGTTCGAAAGCGGGATTCACATAGCAGATGGTCCCCTGAGGATCAGTGATGATGATGGTTTCGGTAGCCTGGTCCACGACGGACGTCAACCGGTTCCGCTCCTGATCGGCGCATCGCTGAGCCAGAGCGCTGGCAATATTTTCAGCGATTCTCTCGACGAAGTTCACCTGGTCGCCGGTGAAAAACCCGGGGCGCCTGTCGCACAGGTAGAGAGAGCCCAGGTTCTTCCGCCCAAACTTGAGGGACACCATCAACAGGGATTCATAGGAATCCAGGTCCGCGAAATGCGGGCACTCGGACCAGCATGGCTCGTCTTTGGGAATCTCGTTGAACATGCTCGAGATGCCCGTGAGGCAAAGCGTCCCATTCACGGCGGAATTCGATGCGTTGGGCTGACCGTACCGGTGCAGCATCTCGTCACACAGGCAGTGAGCACCGTTTCCATTGTCACCATTGCCGTTGGGCGACTTCTGCCAACGGGAATGACAGGAATGATTCGACCTGAAGGCAGGGGGGTCGCTCAAATCCCGCCCTTGAAAAATGTTGCAGGCGTTCTCCCAGTTGACTCGTATTCGAACCGTGTCGCAGGCAATGGAGGCGGCGAGCTGCTGAATCAGGTTCTGAGCCAGTTCTTCCATGCTCATGTTGGAGTTCATGAGCCTGAGAATGTCGATGGTGGCCTCTCTCTCCAGTTCGATTCTTTTCTGCTCCGTGGCATCGATGATGATTCCACGAAGCCCCTCCGGCTTTGCATCCTTCACGATGGGGGAGGTATAGATGAGGATTGGGAATCGGCTGCCGTCCTTGCGCTGGCCCGTATACTCCGAGCTCGGGAGCTCTTCTCCCGCAAATCGGCGACGGATGTTCTCGCTGGCTTTCAGACGATCTTCGGGAGCGACAAACTGGAGGGCATGGAGACCGTCCTCGAGATCTTCCATGGAGTAACCGAAGGCGACGAATGCCGCGTGATTGGCGAAAGTGAGCACCCCTTTGGCGTTGATCTCGAAGACGGGCTGCGGCAGGAGGTCGGTCAAATCACGGTAGCGGCGCTCGCTCTCTCTGAGAGCGGCCTCGGTGCGCAACCGCTCGGCATTTTCCCGGGCCAATGCCCTGTTGCCCTGCTCGACGAGCGCCTTCGCTTTGGCATCCTCGTCCAGTCTCGCTTCGAGGATCTGATTTCGGGTGTTGACACGGATCATCCAGGACATTCCCGAAAAGAGGAGAATGGACAGTGCCGCAATGACCACGAGCAGCATGGCGGGTTCGGTCCGGCCCAGCACCTGCGCTTCCGGATGAACATTCACGACACTCAACGGACTTCCGGGGATCGACACCTTCAGCGCAATGTAACACTCTACCGAGCCTTCGGCGTTGGTGTGGGAGAAAGCATACGGCCGCGCCACAGGCAGGTCCTGGTGTGCCGGAAGGGGGGGAGGGGCCAATGAACGGCCATTTTGCGGCGTGTGCCAGATTTCTTTTCCCTGGTCGGTGATGATGTAGGAGATCTGTCCCGCGGAGGAAGCTGAATCCTTGAAGAGCCTCTCGCTCAAGGTTTCAATCGATACCGTGGCCAGGATGTGCCCACGGTAGGTCCGCTTGTGGTAGTGAGCCAATGCGATGAGCACCTCAGCAACCGCCTCGTTCAAATGCCGCACCAGGATTTGAGGGGTCGGGTCCGCCGGATTCAAGGACGCCATCACTTCTGGGATGGCCGAAGCGTCGGGAGCATCCACTGCTCTGGCCACGAGGGGATGCCCGTCCGGTTCCACGAAGATGATCTGGGAGTAGACATGATGAACGCCGAGAGTCTTTCGCTCCAGAATGCGCTCGAAGGATTCGCCGATGGCCAGGATTCCCTCATACAGCCCATACTCCATGGACATTCCGAGAGCCTGGTTCTCAAAGAAAGCCGAACGCTCGATGTTGTCCGAAAGATACCGGAGATCATCTTTCCGCTCTGAAAAGAAATAACCCAACGCTGCTGCACGCTTCTCAGCGTGATGCTGAATCATGTCGAGGGTGGACCTTCGAAGAAGCGAGAGGGACTGGTAGTTGGCGAGGAGCAGAATGGTCAGGCAACCCAGGAGCGCCGCGCTGATCACAATGGTCGCAATGCTTCTTCTTCTGGTCATACCGCGGGGCGACGACATGCGAAATCACCGTGAGAAGAAAGAGATGATGCCCTGGGGAACCAGGGGAACTCTGGAAAATAGTGCAATACGCTCGGAAAGTGCTTGTATGCCAGACGATACAGTGTGCCGTCTCTCCGACATTCCTGGAGGAATGCGTTGAACGCTTCCCGGAGCTGAGGTGAATTCCTGGAAAAAGCGCAGCTCATGACCAGAGGGGGAGAGACGGGTCCGATGACCTTCAGTCTGTGCGGCCATCTTTCGAGCGCGAGGAGTGCATCTGGAACGTCGATGAGCATGGCTTCCGCGTCGCCCATGAGCATGGCTCGAGCCATGTCCTGATGGCTGCCTGTGAAGTCTCTGGCTTTCACATCACAGCTTTGGAGCCCGTAGAGGGAGGGGTCCAGACAGCCGTAAACCTTGCTCAGAACGGTGCGCCCCCGAAGGAGTGACTTGACGGCGGTGATATCCTCCTGAATGTTCCCTGTCGGGGTGATGGGACGGATCGCAGAATCCTTCCTGGCCATGATCCAGATCTGGGTTGGGAACACCGGGTCGGAAAGCAGCACTCGGTCCTGATGCGAGGGAAGAACCGTCATGCCATGGGCCGCAACATCCCCCAGGATCGATACCGGAGCATCTGAGCTGGTCTCCCCTCCCTCGGAGTGGAGGATCGGCTCGCATCCCGTCAGATCAGGGATGAAGCGGTCCCAGGATGATTCCACGTACAGATAGGAGACTCCCAGGTGTTTGGAGAAGAGCTGCATGAGCTCGACGTCGAAACCATCGGCGTTTTCCGTCACGAAACGGGCGTGAACCGCACCCAGATGGCGAAGAGCTCCACTGGAGAGAACCTCGCGAAGATCTGCATAACCGGGTCGGGGCGCCACTACCCAGAATAGGATCATGAAAAGCCATAATGGACGCTGCTGCCGCAACAAAGTGACCTCTTCAAACTCCTCTGATCCACGTCCAAATGCGCGCACGTCCTGCGCTTTCCGTCCGAGATCGCAGGCCTAACGACTTGCTCCAGGCTACCCATTTTGGTGGGTCCAGTTTTCGAGCCAAAAAGCTCGAACTCCTAAACGGCACGTGTGGCAGTAAGCATGAGGGAATTTTGGGGGGTGAGCGGCCTGCCGTCGCCGCGTCCTGCGGTGGAGGGCAAGGCTCTGTAATAGAGGAATGTGGCGCTGGTCCGAGCCAAGCCGTCGCCCCGGCCAAAGCCGGGGTCCAGAGAAGCCTGAATCACGCCCCTGGCGCGACGGGATTCAGGCCTACGCCGGCATGACGTTCAGAGAGCTCAGCTGAGAGCTGCGGGCTGGACTCAATCGTTCTGCGGCGGGGCAGGGTGTGTGGCATTGCAGAGAGCGGGTGGGCACGATTCGCTCGTGCCCACCCTAACACAGCCTGTGGGCCAGGCTCCAGTCTGCTAATCGTCACGCTGGCAAAGCTCCACCAGCACTCCGTAAGTGGATTTGGGGTGCAGGAAAGCGATCTGGGCTCCTCCGGCGCCCTTGCGGGGCTTTTCGTCGATGAGCTGAATTCCCTTTTCCTTGAGCTCGGCCAGGGCTTCCTCGATGTTCTCAACCCGGAAGGCGATGTGCTGGACGCCCTCTCCACGCTTCTCGAGATACTTGGCGATGGGGCCGTCGGGGGCTGTGGACTCGAGGAGCTCGACTTCTGTGTCGCCAACGGGAAAGAAAGCCGTGGTGACTTTTTGCTCCTGCACCGTTTCATTTCCGGCGTGGGGCAGACCGAGCAGATCATGATAGAGCTTCCTGGTCTCATCGATACTCTTCACTGCAATCCCGATATGATCGACCTTCAAGACTTTCATAAATCCTCCTTGGCTGACTTGGGCTGGATCAGGCATCCATCCAGAATCTCCCTCATGACACTGTACGGATCCCGCTTCCGGTCGGTGATTTGTTCGACCAGGCGCTCCATTTCTCCGGTTTCCTCCAACCGCTGCCTCACGAACCGAAACAGCTCGTTATGAATCATGCGCAGGGTTTCACGCCCCATGCGCTCCCGTCGACGCTGAAGGAATTCGCCGCTTTCTTCCAGATGTCGACGATGTCCCTCGATCTTCTCCCAGAGCTCTTCCATCCCTTCATTGTTCACGGCCACCGTTTTCACCACCGGGGCCAGCCAGGGGCGGCCCTTGATGTGGTGGTCCTGCTCGATGCGGGTGGCCACTTCCGCCCAGAGCTGATCTGCCCCCGGATGATCGGCCTTGTTGATGACAAATACGTCCGCAATCTCCATGATGCCGGACTTCATGCTCTGGATGGCGTCACCCAGCCCGGGGACAAGCACCACGCAGGTGGTGTCGGCGATGCTGATGATATCCACCTCGTCCTGACCGACTCCCACGGTTTCAATGATGATGATGTCCTTTCCGAGGGCATCGAGGACCTTCACGACCTCCCCGGTGGCCTTGGCCATTCCCCCGAGGAACCCGCGGGTCGCCATGCTCCGGATGAAGACACCGGGGTCCAGGCTGAGCTGGCTCATGCGCACCCTGTCTCCGAGGACGGCACCCCCCGTGAACGGGCTGGACGGGTCAACGGCGACGATTCCCACCGTGAGCCCGGACCTGCGGATGGTGTGGGTCAGCCGGTCGGTGAGGGTGCTCTTGCCGGCCCCCGGTGAACCCGTGATCCCGATGACATACGCTCGTCCCGAATGAGGAAACAGCGCCTCCATGCAGGGAAAGGCTTTGGGGTCTTCGTTCTCGAGCCAGGTGATCAAGCGAGCTGCTGCGCGGGGTGAGCCCTTCAGAACTTCCCCCGCCAAATCCGTTGCCATGTTTGCCAAATCCCTTCCCATGAGCGGCGGACCGGGCCGGTTGGCACGCTGCCGGCCTGCGTCCGCTCAATGGTCGGCTCAAAAATGGGAAAAATCCAAAACCGGAGGAGGAGTCCGGCAGATGACTCGGGCTCCCCTTCCGGCGAACCTCTCCATCGTGAACGATCAGTTCCTGACATTGTCCTTGATGAAGGTCACGATATCATTGGTATCCGTGCCCGGTCCAAAGATGGCTTTGACCCCGGCATTTTTCAGGCCGTCGACATCTTCGCGGGGAATGATGCCGCCGCCAACCACCAGCACGTCATCGAGCCCCTTTTCCTTCAGGAGCTCGACCACTCTCGGGAAAAAATAGTTGTGCACTCCCGACAGGCTGCTCATGCCCACCACGTCCGCATCTTCCTGCAGCGCGGTTTCAACGATCATCTCGGGTGTCTGGCGCAAGCCGGTGTAAACCACTTCCATACCGGCTTCGGCGAAGATTCTCGCCAGAAGCTTGGCGCCCCGGTCGTGTCCGTCGAGGCCGGGTTTTGCAACAATGATCTTGATCTTGCGTTCTTGTGCCATGGATATGCCTCCGAAATTGAACCGCTCTTAAGCTTCTTCAATGTCCCAGAGCTGGAGAAGAATTAAACGAATTCCTTGGGACGGTACTCCCCGTAGATGCTGCGCCAGACATCGCAAATCTCTCCCACCGTCGCCTTGGCCTTGACGGCTTCGATCACTGCGGGCATCACGTTCTGATCGGACTGGGAGACCTCCCGAAGGTGATCCAGGGCGGCCTTCCATTTGCCCGCATCGCGCCCGGCGCGCATCTTCTTGAGCTTGGCTTCTTCGACCTCGCCCACGCTCATGTCGACCTTGAGCAGATTGGTGGGAGGGGGCTCTTCCATGGTGTATTTGTTGATTCCAACGTAAACCCGCTCCGTGGACTCTATCTCCCGCTGGAAGCGGTAGGCGCTGTTCTGGATTTCCCTCTGAACGAAGCCCTGTTCAATGGCGGTCAATGTGCCGCCCATGGCGTCGATCTTCTTGATGTAGTCATCGATCTCCGCTTCGATCTTGTCGGTCATGGCCTCGACGAAATAACTGCCCGCCAGCGGGTCGATGGTGTCGGCAGCCCCACTCTCCTCGGCCACGATCTGCTGGGTGCGGAGCGCCACGGTCACAGCATCCTGAGTGGGCAGGCAGAGTGCTTCGTCATACGAGTTGGTGTGCAGCGACTGGCATCCACCAAGGGCTGCGGCATAGGCCTGCAGGGCAACTCGCACGACGTTGTTGAGGGGCTGCTGTGCCGTGAGCGTGACACCGCCCGTCTGGACATGGTAGCGCATCATCATGGACCTTGGATCCTTGGCGCCGAACCGCTCTTTCATGACCCGCGCCCAGTAGCGGCGCCCGGCCCTGAACTTGGCCACCTCTTCCAGAACATTGGTGAAAGAGTTGAAGAAGAAGCTCAGCCGGGGAGCGAAGGAATCCACCGCCATGCCCCGCTCGACGCATGCCTGGACGTAGGCGATCCCGTCGGCGAGGGTGAAGGCCATCTCCTGCCCGGCCGTGGAGCCCGCCTCACGGATGTGATACCCGCTGATGCTGATGGAGTTCCACTTGGGGACATTCTTGAAGCAGTAGTCGATGAGGTCCACCGTCAGTCGCATGCTCGGCTTGGGAGGGTAAATGTACTGACCGCGCACGGTGATCTCTTTCAAAATGTCATTCTGCACCGTTCCGCCCACCTTGTCGAAGGGGACGCCCTGCTCCTCGGCGATGGCCAGGTACATGGCCAGAAGCACCGTGGCAGGCGCATTGATGGTCATCGAGGTGGTCACCTTGTCCAGAGGGATGGAGTCGAAAAGCACGCGCATATCCTCGATGGAGTCGATGGCGACACCGACCTTGCCGACTTCGCCCATGGAGAGCGGATGGTCGCTGTCATACCCCGCCTGGGTGGGAAGGTCGAAGGCGACGCTGAGTCCCGTCTGACCCTGCTGAAGCAGGTAGCGATAACGTTCGTTGCTCTCCGCGGCGCTGCCAAATCCGGCATATTGTCGCATGGTCCAGAAGCGACCCCGGTACATGGTGGGCTGCACGCCACGAGTGAAAGGATACTCCCCCGGGAACCCCAGGTCGTTCCCGTAGTCGAGGTTCGCAACATCCCATGGAGTGTAAAGCCTTTCCACCGGGATGTTGGAAATGCTGGTGAAGGTTTTCCTGCGCTCGGGAGCCTTGGAAAGGGTTTTCTGAACGCTTCCCTGTTCCCATTTTTCCTTTCCTGCTTTCACTTTTTCCAACGACTTCTCTTCTGACATGCTGGTCCTCCTCAACGCGTTTTCCTTCCGGTACCGGACGGGGACGACCCGCTGATACCCTGTTTGAAGATGCACCCCCCGAATCGGTTGACAGAAAGGATTCCGATGACTCATATACTCAATAGAGCAGTGGTGAGGGCTGAACATGGGCCATTCATCGATGGGAGAAACGGCCAGGGGCAACGAACATGAGAACGCAACCTTGCCTCATCCGCCACATGAGGTTAAAGATGAGATCTTAGTTCGTGCCATTTTTCACTGAAGTCTATAGCAGTGCGCTCAACAAGAATCAACAGACCTTTTCCGTTGACCATGAGAGCAGATGCTGCCGGGATGCGTGAGGGCTCCAGTGAATGCTCGACCTGTATTTTCACCCCTGATGAAGGATGTTCACCGCAGCACTTATACGAGAAGGCGCGTAGATCGAATATCCGACGGGTTCTGATTTTCTTGTCAGGAAAAACAGGGGTCCATGTAAGGATTTTTCTTACATAACCGGTCCAGCCTTGAGATCGGGCGGGTGCCTCGCCTCGGAGACGCGCCCAGCTATACAAGGAGAGAGCCACGCTGACACTCCAGGAGATGGTGGACAAGGTCAAAAGTGAAATGGATCCCTCGAAGGTGGGGATGATCATCTGTCACAACGGTGTGGTGCGCGGCACAAGTCGCCAGGGTGCCCCGGCTGAATTCCTGGATATCGACGTCAATCAAGAGTCCTGGAACGGCGTTCTGGCTGAAATGCGCTCAAAGCCCGGGATCTCTGCCGTCGAGGCACACCTCTTCACGGGCCGCCGCCATGTGGGTGAGGATGTGATGCTTGTGGTCGTTGCGGGGGATATTCGTGAGAACGTTTTCCCGGTCTTGGAAATGACGGTCAACCGGCTCAAGAAAGACGCTGTGAAAAAGCGGGAAAAGCTGAAGGAATCTGAATGATTCTGTGGTCATATCGAATTTGCCTGCTCATTGAGGTTGATCTGTCTTTCGCTGCGACACAATCGGCTTGACAGTGTCTGAAACCTCATTTTATATGGATTTCCGCTGATCGGACATCATTCGTTATCCGTTTTTTTGGCATTCATCCTGGATGAGAGGAAACCCGTTATGAGTCTGAGCTTTGCCAAAACGATCGAGAGCCCATGCCGCTGCTGTGAGAATGTGCATCTCAACAAGGAGGAGTGCAGCAAGGAATGTGAGCGATTGAGGGCCTTTCAGGATGCGATCCTGAATTATGACGAGCGAACGATCAAGGATTTTGGCTCCAAGATGAATTATTCAAGGTATTGAGCTCAACCGTTCTCGAGCTGATGCCCATCAAGAACTTTCATCTCACCAATCTTGCGGGATTGAGCCAGGCTCCCGCCAAGGAACAATCGCACGCCGCATTCCTCGATACTCATTGAATCAGAAATGAAAAAGGCGACCTCATGAGGCCGCCTTTTTTGATGAATGTCTGCGCAACTGTGCTTCAGCCGATGACGGCGAGGACGTCTCCCTTCTGCACCGTGTCACCGTCTTTGAAATGGATCTTGTTGACGGTTCCGGCTGTGGGGCTCGTGATGGAATTCTCCATCTTCATGGCTTCCAGGATCAACACGACGTCCCCCTCTTTCACGGAGGCCCCTTCGCTGACCTCATAGCGGATGATCATGCCCGGCATGGGCGCCTCAATGGCAGTGCCTCCTGCGGACGGGGCAGCAGCGGGTTTGGCTGGGGGAGCCGGTTGCGCCGCCGCTGAGGGCGTCGGAGCTGCAGCAGGCCTGGGAGGTGGAGGCGGCACGGCTACAGCAGCCGGTGCCGCAGTGAGGGCTGCGTGCGGCGCCGCTGCCGGTTGAGGCGCCTGGACAATGGAGGTCACCATGGGAGCGCCCCCCACCTGCTCGACGTCCACTTCGAAGAACTCGCCGTCCACGAACACGTTGAACGTCCGGGAGCCGGGGCCTTTCGCGGGAGCTTCCTTCACACATTTCTCCACGAGGAGTCCGGCCTTGGCCTTCTTCACGACTTCCTCCTCGACTTTCACTTCCTCGATGGTCCTGGGCTTGACTTCCCTGGGTACCTCTTCGTGACCGTATTTCCAGCGCAGAAAGCGTTTGCCGGTCGTGGGGTAGAGGGCGTACACGAGCACATCGTCGATGTCCTTGGCGAGTCCCTGCACGTCGCTTTCCGCTTTGGCCAGTTCGGGCTCCAGGACGTCGGCCGGGCGTGTCGTGATGGGCTGCTCGCCTCTCGGATAGCCCTTCAGCGCCTTTTTCTGCACCTCAGGGTCTATGGGAATGGCTGTCTTGCCGTACAGGCCGTAGCAGAGATCCTTGACCTGCGCGGTGATCATCTTGTAGCGCTCCTGCGGCGAGTCGAACAAGACGTTGTTCACGGTCTGAATGCCAACGATCTGGCTGGTGGGCGTGACCAGGGGAACCTGCCCGAGCTCGCGTCGGACGATGGGAAGCTGCCGGAAAACCTCGTCGATCTTGTCGAGGGCGTCCATTTCGCGAAGCTGATTGACCAGGTTCGAGAGCATTCCTCCTGGAGTCTGGTGCAGCAGGACGTTGATGTCGATGATGGACATGCGGTCGTCGAGGAGGTGCCTGTACTTGGGCGAAATCTTCTCCATATATTCGCTGCACCGGGCGAGCAGCTTCAAATCGAAGCCGGTGTCGCGGTTGGTGTGACGCAAGGCGGCCACCAGCGGCTCGACGGCCGGGTGCGACGTGCGATAGGCCCACGGGGAGAGGCAGGTATCCACGATGTCCACCCCGGCCTCGATGGCCTTGAGGAGGGACATGTCCGCCATTCCGGAGGTGAAATGGCTGTGCAGATGGATGGGAGCCTTCACGGTCTCTTTGAGGGCCATGATCAGCACATACGCATCATAGGGAGCGATGAGTCCCGCCATGTCCTTGATGCAGATGGTGTCCGCCCCCATGTCCTCGAGGTCTTTGGCCTTCTGAACATAATAATCCAGGTTGTAGACGGCTCCGCCCATACGGCTTTCCGTCAGGGAGTAACAGATGGAGCCCTGGAAGTGCTTGCCTCGCTCCTTGATGATCTTAACGGCGGTTTCGAAGTTGCGGAAGTCGTTCAACGCATCGAAAACACGGAAAATATCCATGCCGTTTTCACAGGCGCGGTCCACGAAGGCTTCCGCCACATCGTCGGGGTAGTTGCGGTACCCCACGAGGTTCTGTCCGCGGAGGAGCATCGAGAAAGGGGTCTTCTTGATGTATTTTTTGAGTGTGCGGATCCGCTCCCAGGGGTCCTCGCCGAGAAAGCGATGCATCGTATCGAAGGTCGCCCCTCCCCAGACCTCCATGGAATAATATCCCACCTGATCCATCTCTTCGGCGATGGGAATGAAATCCTCGGTCCGGCCGCGCGTGGCGAAAAGCGATTGATGGCCATCGCGAAAAGTCAAATCCTGGATCTTCACCGGATTGTCCGAAGCGATCGGTGCATCGTCAAGAAGTCCGGCGACCAGTTCGCCGTGCTGCCTCTTTTCCATCCTCATTCTCCTTTTGAAATCTTCAAGTGACCGGGCACCGGACCACGGTGTCGAGTGATTCCAAATCTGATGTCGAACGGAGCCGTCAGCGCACAAGCCGCATCTGCCAGAGCCGCCTCATATCCATGGCGGACTGGCGCCCGCTGAGTGCCCACGGGCTGATTGCCGGCCGAGGTGCTTCAAGAGCTTTCGGGGCTTCCTCAACGACCAAAGCCGGTTGCTCCGCCAACATCCAGAGCTGCACGGCGGTCGTGATGGCTGCCACGACCTTCTTCTTCATTTCCATATCGGGGGATCCCTTTTGCAGGCGGTGCAATCGACGGAGGCATTGCCGTCAGACGGCGCGGCGGGTCTTCTTCTTGAGGTTGCTGATGCGGCGCCGAAGGGCGTCCGCAAGCTTGCCGTTCTCCGACTCCTTCGCCTGGTCGCGCTTCTCTTTGAGCTCCTGGATCTTGACCTTGAGGGCCCGAACATCGACGGTCGCCTTGCGCGTCTTCTCGACCACGATCCCCTTGGCCTTCCGGATGGCTTCGATGAGCTCATTCTTGTTCATGGCGTGGACACCGGAGATGCCCTCCAAAGTCAAGGCCATTTCTCGAAGCTCCTTGGCGGTCATGGCCTCGAGGGATTTCTCCTTCTTCTCTTTGTCTTCCTTCTTACCCATTTTTCGGCTCCTTCTTCTGGCTCTCTTCAAATTGTTCGGCGATCTTGATGAATGGTCTAAACAGGTCGATGGGGATCGGGAAGAGGGTGGTCGAGTTGTTCTCGGTCGCAATCTCCCTCAAGGTCTGCAAATAACGCAGTTGCATGGCGGCGGGCTGATGCTGGAGGATCTCGGCCGCTTCGGCGAGTCGAGCCGAGGCCTGGAATTCACCCTCAGCGGCGATCACTTTGGCGCGGCGCTCGCGTTCGGCTTCGGCCTGCTTGGCCATGGCCCGCTGCATTTCGATGGGCAAATCAATCTGTTTGAGCTCCACGACCGTGACCTTGATGCCCCAGGGCTCGGTATGGCGGTCGAGGATTTCCTGGATGTGAGCGTTGATCTTGTCACGCTCGGCGAGCAGGTCGTCCATCTCCGCCTGCCCGCAGACGCTTCGCAAGGTCGTCTGCGAAAGCTGACTCGTGGCGTACAGATAGTTCTCGACAGAGATAATGGCCTTGACCGGGTCCGTCACGCGAAAGTAAATGACGGCGCTCACCTTGACCGACACGTTGTCGCGGGTGATGACGTCCTGGGACGGCACATCCTGCGCCACCAGCCTGAGGCTCACCTTCTGCATCCGATCGATGAGCGGAATCAGGATGATCAAACCCGGGCCCTTGGCCTTGATGACCCTTCCCAGGCGGAAGATCACGCCTCTTTCGTACTCGTTGAGGACCTTGATGGCATTGGCAAGGAAGAGAAGCACGAATATGATGATGAGCGGAAGTGCGTAGAACCCTGTCATTTTTCCCTCCTCAACCCTGATCTGGATTAGAATCAACCCCATGGTGAATCGAAATTATCTAGCATCGATCTTCTTCACTTTCAACTTCAAACTGTCCACAGCGAGGATCTCCACCTTCTGGCCGGCGGCAATGGCTTCATCCGCCACGGCATTCCAGAGCTCCCCGCTCACGAAGACCTTTCCCTCGGGCGCCAGATCCTGGGTGACCTCTCCCACCATTCCGATCAGCATTTCTGTCCCCGCCTGATGTTTGCTCCGTTGAGCGCGCACCGCCAGCGATGTCAATGCAGCAAAGAATCCGGAAACGGCAAGAACGGTCGGGATGAGCAATGAATAGGCAATACGGGTTGAATGGCCCGGCACACGAAAGAGCATCAGGGAGCCCAGAAAGAGTGAGACCGCTCCGGCGATGCTCAACATGCCGTAGGAGACCACCTTGATCTCCAGGATGAAAAAGATGATGGCCAGCAGAATGAGCAGTATTCCCGCGAAATTGACAGGAAGGGTCTGCAGTGCGTAAAGCGCCATGATGAGGGATATTCCGCCGATGACCCCCGGCAGAATGGCGCCGGGCTGGGACAGCTCGAAATAGAGACCGGCCAGTCCGATCATGAGCAGAATGTAGGCGATATTGGGATTGCTGATGGCTCTCAGAATCCGGTACTGCCATCCCACCTCGATGGTGCGCTGCTCAACGCCCCTGGTCTTGAGAGTCCTGCTGTATCCGGCCCGTTGAATCTCCCAGCCGTCCAACCGCTCCATCAGCGCGGGCAGGTCTTCTGCCACCAGGTCGATGACATTCTGCTCGAAGGCCTCTTCGGCGGTGATGGAAACGCTTTTCCGCACGGCGTCCGCGACCCATTCCACATTTCGCCCCCGCTGGCTGGCCAGGCTCTTGGCGAAAGCCACCATGTCGTTGACAACCTTCTCGTTCATGGTTTCCGACATGTCCTGCCCACCCGTGGCCACGGGATGGGCGGCGCCGATGTTCGTCCCGGGCGCCATGACCGCGATGTCCGCAGCAATCGTCACGAACACCCCTGCCGATGCCGCCTGGGCCCCCCGGGGGAAGACGTAGACCACGATGGGAACCGAGGCGTTCAAAATGGCCTGGACGATCCCCCTCATGGAGGTCACCAGCCCCCCCGGAGTGTCGAGCAGAATCACCAGAAATTCGGCGCCCTCCTCACTCGATTGCTCAATGGAGTGCTTGATGAAATCCTCGACGCCCGGGTTGATGCTGTCCTGAACGTGCACCAGATTGATGTGGCTGGCGGCACTGTCCATGGGTTGGAGCAAAACTGGAGCGACAAAGAGAAAGGACAACAGCAGGATGTGGATGGGGGATCTCATGTCTCAACCTTCATGGTTTGCGTGCAGTGAGAATACGCCGCACCTGGATCAGATCCTGCCAGGTTGCCGACTTCTGGGCGGGATTGCGGAGCAGGTAGGCAGGATGATACGTGCATATCAGCGGAATTCCGCGCCATTTCATGAGCTTGCCACGCACTCCCCCGATGGAGGGCAATCTCCCCAGGAGGGCCTGAGCCGCACTGAGTCCGAGGGCACAGATCACCCTGGGATGCATGGCTTCCAGCTGGCGGAATAGAAAAGGGGAGCAAACCTCGATTTCGTCGGCATTGGGGGTCCGGTTGTCGGGCGGGCGGCACTTGACCACGTTGCAGATGTAGACCTCTTCCCTCTTGAGCTGAATGGCCTGAATCATCTTGTCGAGGAGCTTTCCCGCCCTCCCCACGAAGGGCCGGCCCAGGCGATCCTCGTCAAACCCCGGGCCTTCGCCCACGAAGACCAGCTCGGCTTGAGGTGAACCCTCGCCGAACACCAGATTGCTCCGGCCCGCATGGAGACGGCAACGGCGGCAGTCTCCAAGGTCCTCGCGAATGGCAGCCAGGTCTCTCGCTGGATCCGACGAAAGAGACTCCAGCACCTCCCGTGCGGGCCGGACTGTCATCGCGGGCGGCGGCTCCTGCCGGTGGAAATCCCGGATCCCGCTCCCCTGAATACCGGTCAGGAGCCACCGGAGCTGTCGCAGAGCAGCCTTCAATGAAACGCTGTTCTCCATCGGGGAACGGGACAATTTCGTGGCCTCAGTCCAGGACCATCTTACCAGAAGAAGATATCCATCCCGAATTCGTCATGCCGGCAACCCTCACCATGGAAACGATTTTCCATTCATGGGGGTTGGCGCCGGAGGCGAATTGATCGCCATTCCTGCACTCCCCTGGCGGAAAACCAGAGGCTTTCAGATATCCCTGGATCCCCCCCCAAAAAAGCATACGGGGGTGTGACGTACGAGGGATATGAACACCATATTCTGCAGGGCTAAAATCAAAAAGCTCCCTGCTCGTGAGCGGGGCCAGTTCTCCGTGCAACCCCCGGGCACTCCGAACAGCGTCAAACCAGAAGCGACTCCACGCGATCCAGGATTCTGGCGGCAACCTCATCCTTGGAGAGGGTGGGGAGCTCGTCGACGGTCCCGCTCCGATCGATGATCTTGACCCGATTGGTGTCCGTTCCAAACCCGGACCCGGATTCCGTCAGATTGTTGGCCACGATGAAATCCAGGTTCTTATGAGTGAGCTTCTCCCGGGCATTTTCGAGCAGGTGCTCCGTCTCCGCAGCAAACCCGACCAGGACCTGTCGAGAGCCGGGAGGGCGGGAGCGGCCCAGTGACGCCAGTATGTCCGGGTTCTTGATGAGGTGCAGCGTCAACTCGTCTGCTCCCTTTTTGATCTTCTGCGCGGCCACCCGGGCGGGGCGATAGTCCCCCACGGCTGCCGTCATGATGATGCCATCCATGGCCGAAGCGCGGTCCAGAACCTCTCTTTCCATTTCCTGAGCAGACTTGACTCGAATGGTTCGGACCAACGGAGGATCCGGAAGGGCCGACGGGCCGGAAACGAGGATCACTTCGGCGGACCGGTATGCGGCCATCCTGGCCACGGCGTACCCCATTTTGCCGCTGGAGGGATTGGTGATGAAGCGCACGGGATCGAGTGGCTCCCAGGTGGGGCCGGCGCTCACCAGGATGCGCCGGCCCTTGAGCGTCGGGGGCGTCAGGAGTCGACAGGCTGCATCCAGGATCATCGGGGCGTCCGGAAGCCGACCGGCCCCTTCCTCGTGGCACGCCAGAAAACCGGCGTCCGGCTCCAGCACATGATAGCCGTTCTGACGCAGAGTCTCCAGGTTCCGCCGTGTAGCCGGGTGCTCGTACATCTTGGTGTTCATGGCCGGACAGAAGAGCACCGGGGCCGTCGTTGCCAGGAGAACGGTGGAGAGATAGTCGTCTGCGATGCCGGCGGCAGCTTTGGCCAGCACATTGGCGGTGGCGGGAGCAATCACCACCAGGTGCGCGGCGCGGGCGATCTGGATGTGCCCGATCTGGGACTCGAACTCGAGGTCGAAAAGGTCTGCAGCGACCGGCTGTTCCGAAAGCACCTGGAGTGTCAGCGGGGTGATGAACCGCTGGGCGTTGGCGGTCATGACGACCTGAACCCCGGCTCCGGCCTTCACGAAAGCCCGGACCAGTTCGGCCGCCTTATAGGCTGCTATGCCGCCGCACACCCCCAGGAGAATCGATTTGCCCTTGAACAGCTCCATCCATTTGACCTGTTAAACCCCTCCGCTCACGGGGGCCACATAAACCTCGACATAGGTGCGGAACAGTTTTTCATAGATGTTGATGACACTGATCTTGTCCGGCTTCTCAAAAATCAGGACCGTTTTCTTCGCATTGAACCCGCCCTTGGGCTTCCAGTTCTCGCGGGGCATGGCGATCCGGTAGAAATCGATGATCGACTGGACGTCCACGCGCAATCCACGCAAGGTCATGAGGCCCACCGTCAGGTTGCCGGACTGGAAGACGAAGGAATCCTCGTCGATTCGGCTCAATTCCTGCGGCACGGGAACGTCCTGGAAATCCAGCACCATGGGGCGGCTTCCCAGGGCCATGGAAGGTGGCGGAGGTGTCAGGGGCGGCGGCGAAGAAGAATCGGGAGGCAGATCGGAAGACTGGCCGATGGGATTGGGGGGAGGCGCACTCCCCTTACTGGCACCGCCGCATCCGAAAAGAAGCAGCAGCCCGATAAGACACAAAAAACACGGTCCGGTCCATCCGCTCGACCTCAAACCTAACAGATTTCTCATTCCCATCCCTCCCTTGGCTTTCCAGCACTTTCGTGATCTCAGAAAAATGGATTGGTCAGCTTCTCGCGCTCCACGGTTGTCTCAGGCCCGTGACCGGGGTAGACCACCGTCTCTCCCGGAAGCGGAAAGACCTTCTCCCTCACCGATTGGATGAGCTGCTCGTGGGACCCTCCGGGAAAATCCGTCCGACCGATGGAGCCGGCGAACAATGTATCCCCCACGAATATCATCTTTTTCGCGGGCATGTAGAAGGAAACGTGTCCCGGTGTGTGGCCCGGCGTCTCGATCACCTGGAACAGGAGGGAGCCCACCTGAATCTGGTCGCCCTCGACAACATGGCGGTCGATCGTGAAGGCAGCCGTGTCCACGGAATTCTTCAAAACCGCAGCCATTCCCACCATCTTGTCGGAGAGGAGCGCTTCGTCCCTGGGGTGCATGACGATCTCTCCTCCAGCCAGTTGCTTCAGGAGCCAGGCTTCCATGACGTGGTCGAAGTGGGCATGCGTGCTCAGGATGCTGATCAATTGAAGATTGCTCTCCCTCAAGCGCTGAACGATCTTCTTGCTGTCTCCGCCGGGATCGATCACCACCGCTTTGCCTGACTCCTCGTCTCCCACGAGGTAGCAGTTGGTTTGCAGCATCCCCACCACAAAAGAATCAAAAATCATGAGCTCTCCCTCTGCTTCCCTAAACCTCATCCCTGGGCTCTGCCGCCGACCAGGGATCGATAATATACATCCCAAAGCACCAGGAGCGCTGCCTCATTTCTCAAAGAGGACGAGCTCCTCAATGGGGCGTCGGTGGGAGCTCTGGTTGCGGTGCGCCGGATGCCCCACGGCCACCACGGCCATGAGCTCAAGCCGGTCGGGCAGCTCCAGGATGCGTCGGATTTCATCCTTGTTTTTCAGGATCTCGCCGATCCACACCGCCCCCAGGTCCCGCGCCTGCACGGCAAGCAGGAAATTCTGGATGGATGCGCCAACAGCCTGACAGTCCTTAACGTAATCATAGGAGCTGTCCTTATCGAGAAAGAAAGTGACCAGAACCGAGGCCGATTTGAGCACGTTGGTGTAGCGGGTCAATCCCCCCAGTTTGGCTTTCAGGTCGGCATCCCGGATGAGGCCGAAACGCCATGGCTGGTTGTTGAGTCCCGAAGGCGCCCAGGACGCCGCTTTGAGAGCCTCCATGACCAGGGCTTTGTCGACTGATGCTTCGGTGAAATGACGGACGCTCCGACGGTCGAATATGGCGTTCAGAACAGGGGATTCGATGACAGCTTCGGACATGCTTCCTCCTTGTAACGTCCGGTTCGATGCCAGTTATGGCTTGAATCCTGGAGCACTTCTAAACAAATTCCTCATGCATCTCCGGGCCACCCTAGACGAGGAGAAGGCCCACTGCCGGGCTGGGTTTCAACTTGAGACTTGAACCCGAGACTTTTCGTAGCAGAGTGGAAAGCAGTATAGTGGCTCAGCGCCCGATCGGTCAAGCGACCACCAGCTAGTGGATGGGGAATAGGGAAGGGCAGGGCGTTCAAGGGTGCCCATCGAGTATTCTCATCGAGGGCATCTCGACATCAGGCCGCGAGCAAGGGTCACGATAAAGTCCTGGACGTTGGTCAGGATGGATCTAGCCGTCAGGGAGCCCCGGTCTGCAAGCTTTTTCGTCGCGAACTCCGACATGTCGACACTGTAGAAGTAGATCGGCCGGACCCGGCCCTCCTGCATCACCCGATACGCGGGAATGAGATTGCCGACTGCAATGGCGTGGAGCTGGGTGGCCATGGCGATGACGGTGGTGGCCCGAGACGCCAGCCGGCGCATCCTGTCCTGGGCTTCGTAGACGTCCGCCACAACGCCGGGAAGGGGCCCGTCGTCGCGAATGGAGCCTGCCAGAACGTAGGGAACCTGCCCCCGTATGAGCGATGCCATGATTCCGCCCTGAATGGCTCCTGACTCAACGGCCTGCCGGATGGAGCCCGCCCTGCGGATGCGGTTGATGGTGTCCAGGTGGTTGTAGTGGCCCAGGGGCTTGTGGCGCTTCGAGTAGATCTCCTGGCCGAGGGCGGTCCCGAGCATGTCCGCTTCCAGGTCATGCACCGCCAGGGCGTTGCCCGCCATCACGGCATGCACGAATCCCCCCTGGACGATCTGCACGAAGGCGTCCCGAGCGTCGCGATCGAAGGTCACCGCAGGCCCCAGCACCCAAAGAATGCATCCCTCCCTTCGCTCATGTTCGAGCAATTCGTACAGCTCGTCATAATCGAAAGAAAAGGAGGTCTCCCTGGAGATCTGCGTTCGAAAGGCAAAGGCCTCTCCAGCCTCCCTGGAGGAGCGGAAAGGGTCGGAATGCACGAAGATGCCATCCTCACCCTGCTCCCCACGCCCGCAGGCAACAGCGTCTCCCAGCTTCAGGTGCCTGAATTCCTTCACGCTGAGAGCCCCGTCTTCGCCGAGCACGACCACGCAGTCCATGCGCGATGCCTCGAGAAGCATCCAACGACCGCCCGCAACGCGGATGTACTCCGGGAAAATGGTGGTGCCGTGGTAGCACTCCGGAGCGACTCCGGGTTCGACCACGGGCTCAAATCGTGCGACCGGAGCATCAGCGAGAGGAGGCACATCGAAGTCAGGCGCCACGTAATCCGGCAGGCTGAAAGCCATCACTCCAACTCCTTAACCAAGCTCCAATGAGTTTCAAGCTGCTGGTCTCAAGTTACAGGTTAGAGAAAGGTCTGAGTGCTTGGGCCGGTTCATGATCATCGACTGTTGCCAAACGGTCACGAGGGACGACCTGGGTGGTGATGCGGCGTGAGAGGGCACGGTGAAAGACTCGGGTCAAGCTTCGATCAAAGCCTCTCCGTAAGGTCAGGGACCTTTGACTTCGCTCCGGGCGTGCCTGTAAACCTGCACGAAATAATCGCGTGCAGACCAGAAACCCAGGATAACCGAAACCCAGAGGAAGACCGTCCCGAGCCCGTCCAGAAAGGTCTGAATGGGGGGGATGGTCAAGAGCAAGAACAGAATACCGCAAATCTGGGAAATCATTTTATTCTTGCCCATGCGGCTGGCGTCGAGGATCAACCCGTGGGTTGCAGCGATGGAGCGCAGGCCGGTGATGGTCATCTCCCGCCCAAGGATGAAGAAGACGAGCCAAGCCTCCACCTTGCCGATGGGGATCATCATGATCAGAGCGGCGGAATTCAGCAGTTTGTCGGCCAGAGGGTCGAGCAGCTTGCCGAGGGCTGTCACCATGTTGTTGCGGCGAGCCAGAATGCCGTCAAAATAGTCGGTGAGGGAGGCCAGACCGTATACCAGGAAGGCCAGATTGGTCGATTCCCCGATGCCGGTTCCGACGAGGATGACGATCAAAACGGGGATGGCCGCCAATCTGAGATAAGTCAGAAGGTTGGGAAGACCTGTCAGATGCTGGCGTGCTAGATGACTTCGCACTTCACTCATGGCTTCCATGGGGCGTCGATGGTCGTCGGGACTGGAGCTGGAATTCTCCCGGTTGAATGGTTTTCTAGAGCTGCACTGAATGCGTTCCACCGATCCATCTGCGGTCTGGAGCGCCATCAGCGGCTGTATCTCTGATAGAATTCAAGAACTCTTTGGACGTAGACCTGCGTTTCGTCGTACGGCGGAATGCCGCCGTGTTTGGCCACCGCCTCGGGTCCCGCATTGTATGCTGCCAGAGCGAGCTGAAGGTCGTTGTTGAACCGGTTCAGCATCAGGCGCAGGTAGCGGGAGCCACCGTCGATGTTCTCCAGCGGATCGAAGGGGTTCAAAACGCCCAGGTCGCGGGATGTGCCCGGCATGAGCTGCATCAGTCCCATGGCCCCCTTCGGGGAGACGGCGCTGGCGTTGAATCCTGATTCGGCTCGAATCACCGCCTTGACCAGGTTCGAGTCAAGTCCGTGACGCAGACATGTCAGCCGAATGTGCGGCTCGAACTGGTTCTGATTGGTACATGAGTCGAGAGAGGGGATGAACCTTGCCGGCGACACGCGCAACGAACCCGGCTTCGCAACGATGAGCTTACGCACCGGGACGATCTTCTTGGCATCCGACTGCACGGGTATGTTCGTAAAGTGGATGACGCCGTCACGGTCTTCATACTTGTAGATCTCTCCGCGTGACTGTGGCGGCAGCACAAGGCAAAAGCAAAAAACGATCAATGCACCCGTTGTCACCCTATTGATCAAGTCAGCCGTCTCGATCATAGCTTAGCCTCATCCTTAGGAGTGGCGCGCGTTGCATTCCGGCGGCTCCGGATACGCCCCTGATCGCTCAAACCATCAGGTCCGATCCAATCTCCACAGACTCCACCCGACCGAGTCCGGACGTGAGCATGGAACCGCCCCACCTGTTCCTACTTCAGCGTCTTTTCAACCTTCTGCCAGTCGTCCAGGAAGCTGCGAATGCCTGCATCCGTCAGAGGGTGCCTGGCGAGCTGGTCGATCACCTTGAAAGGTATTGTAGCAATATCCGCTCCCAATTTGGCCGCCGCCAATACATGAAGTGGGTTGCGAATGCTGGCGACGATGATTTCCGTTTCGAAAAGGTAATTGGAGAAGACATCCAGCAGCTCCTCCACAACCTGCATGCCCTCGTGGCTGATATCATCAAGGCGCCCGACAAACGGACTGACGTAGGTGGCTCCGGCCTTTGCTGCCATGAGTCCCTGAAGGGGCGAAAACACAAGGGTGACGTTGGTCTTGATCCCTTCCTCCGACAGCCGGTGAACCGCCTTCATGCCGTCCGTCGTCATGGGTATCTTCACCACGACGTGAGGATCGATGGCGGCGAGCGTGCGTGCCTCGGCGATGAGCTCCTCTGCCGACGAGCTGACGCATTCAGCACTCACGGGCCCTTCGACGATCTCACAAATCGTCTTGATGTGCTTTTCAAAGGCACTTCGCGTTGAGATGTTTTCCCTGGCGATGAGCGTCGGGTTCGTGGTCACGCCATCCAGCACTCCGAGACTGTGCGCCTCCCGAATCTCACTCAGGTTGGCCGTGTCGATGAAGAACTTCAAAGAGAAACCTCCATAGATTCAAAGATTCATGAAAGCCTGTGCTCGCGCAAGTAGGTGTCCCGGCACTGCTCACTGCAGAAGAAGAGCTTCTGACCATCCACTCTCGCTTCAACCCCCTGCTGCCGCAAAAAGTAAGTGCCACACTGAGGGTCCCTGATCAGCTCGGTGTTATCGGACTTGGTTATGCCGTCAATGTTCCCGTCCGGTCCCGTGAGGGATTTCGCCCAGGACTTCAAGAAGCGATATACAACATAAATGATGAAACCATACAAAAGAAGTCGAATCATACGGCCACCAAAAGCTCCACCCTCTGTCCCCGTTCGCCGCCCAGATCCTGCAACAGCTCATGGCACGTGCGACGGAGGCGCGGGTGTCTCCAGTGAGGGAGGATTTCATGGAGCGGGATCAGCACAAATCTTCTTTCGTGAAGCCTCGGGTGCGGTATCGTCAGGCCCTCTCGTTCCAGGATCAGTTCACCGAAGGCGAGGATGTCCAGATCCAGGGTCCGAGGCCCCCAACGTTCGCGGCGAACCCGTCCAAATTTGTGCTCGGTTGCCTGCAGCTCCAGGAGCAACTGCTCCGGTTCCAGGGATGTCCCGCATTGGATCACCCCGTTGACGAACCAATCCTGCTCGGC
>Ga0105094_10000187_pt1 | contig 28762 bp, 22 predicted proteins | sample PPLLak1March2015_2_FD_87023 | JGI IMG/M metagenome (GOLD analysis project Ga0105094, IMG submission 87023) | Freshwater sediment microbial communities from Prairie Pothole Lake near Jamestown, North Dakota, USA - PPLs Lake P8 Core (3) Depth... | ecosystem: Environmental > Aquatic > Freshwater >...
AAGGAGGAATGATATGGGAATGCGAAAAGTAGCAGTGGTGGGTGCGGGGATGACCAAGTTCGTGCGGCGTTCCCTGGAGACCGGCAAAGAGCTTTCCTGGCAGGCGTCGCGCATGGCGCTGGATTCTTGCGAGCTGAGCATGGATGATATCGACGCCGTGTGCCTGGGCACCGCGCCGGATTCGTTCGATGGCGTACACATGAATGGAGAATACTTGAGCGACGGGGCCGGCGCCTGGAATAAGCCCTACATGCGCTCCTATGTCGGCGGCGGCACGGGGGTGTTCATGCCCATCCAGGGCTGGTATCACGTGGCGTCCGGGCTGTGCGATGTGGTCCTGGTCGTAGCGGAGGAGAAGATGTCCAGCTACTACCCGCATGCGCAGGCGGCTTTCCTGACCATCTTCGACCACACCACCGAGCGCCCGCTCAAGCCCAACCTGCTGTGGATCTTTGCCCTGGAGATGAACCGTTATATGACCACCTACGGTATCTCCAAGGAAGATATCGCCCGCGTCTCCGTGCAGCATAAGCGCAACGCCGCAGAACATCCCTGCGCCTTGCTGGGTGACGCAAACATCACCGTCCAGGATGTGCTGGATTCGGAGGTGCTTGCCTGGCCCGTGCAGCGCTACGATGTCAGCCCGGTCAGCGACGGCGCAGTGGCGATCATCATGGCAGCCGAGCACGTCGCCCGGCGCATCACGGACAAGCCCATATGGATCGAAGGCGTCGGCTGGACGCTGGACACCGCCTACTGGACCAACCGTGACCTGGCTTACCCCCGTTATGTAGAAGTGGCAGCCCGCATGGCCTACGAGATGGCGGGCATTACCGAGCCGCGCAAACAAATCCACATTGCTGAGCCGTATGACCCATTCGACTATAAAGCCCTGCACCACCTGGAGGGTCTGCAGCTCGCCGAGCGCGGCCAGGCTCCGCAGCTGTATATCGATGGCACTGCCGCTCGCGATGGCGACCTGCCCATCTGCCCATCTGGCGGGCTGTTGGGGGTGGGCAATCCGATTGCCGCCGCCGGGCTGATGAAGATCGCCGAGCTGTTCTGGCAGCTGCGCGGGGAGGCCGGTGGACGCCAGGTACCCGGGCAGCCGCGGCGCGGCATTGCCCAGGCCTGGGGCGACCTGATGCAGGTCGGCACTGTGGTCGTTATGGGAAAGTAGATTCACCACCGAGAACACAGAGAACACCGAGATTTATACATTTTCTCTTCTCAGTGCACTCTGTGATCTCTGTGGTAAAAAGGAGCTCTTATGACAGCCAAGATCAAGCATTTCCCCGGGACATCGTTGAGTGAAGCCGATTTCGCCCAGGGCAAGGTGCTCCACAATTTCGACGAGATGCACGCCGATTTCGCCTGGGATACGGGAGCAGGCATTGGCGCGTACCTGGCAGGGCTGAAGCGGGGTGTGCTCACCGGCGCATACTGCCCTACCTGCCGCAAGACCATCATCCCACCGCGCAGCGTGTGTGAGTGGTGCTACCGGCCGATCGATCAGCTCGTGCCACTCCGGGATACCGGCACGGTCAATACCTTCTCGCTGTGCTACGTCACATGGGACGTGCAGCGCATCTCAGAGCCAGAGATACCGGCTGTGATCGAGATCGACGGGGCATCCCCGCTGCACGGCATCCTGCACAAGCTGGGCGAGGTCGACCCTCAGCAGGTGCACATCGGCATGCGCGTGAAAGCTGTGTGGAAGCCGGAAAACGAGCGGCAGGGCGCCATAACCGATATCCTGTACTTCAAACCGCTGGAGGTGCAGCCATGACCTTGATGAAACAACCCCCTGATGCTCCGCAGGCCTGGATTGGCGACCTGCCCGTCACCAACCGCTATACATTCGGCCTGGCAGGCGAGCGCTTCTTCCGGGCGATCAAAGATGAGGGACGCATCTACGGCACCCACTGCCCGCGCTGTGAGATCACCTATGTGCCTGCCCGGGCTTTCTGCGAGCGCTGCCTTGGCGAGCTGGACGAGTGGATCGACGTGGGCACGCAAGGCGAGGTGCATTCATTCACCTGGCTGTATGTGGATGCAGACGGTGCCCCCCTGGACCTGCCGCGACTGGTGGCTTTCGTGAAAATCAAGGATGGCGGCCTGGTGCACCTGCTGGGAGAAGTCGAACCGGAGGAAGTCGCCATCGGCATAACGGTGGAAGCTGTGTTCAAACCGCAAGCCGAGCGCCAGGGAGATATATTGGATATCCTGTATTTTCGACCCCAATAGCCAGACGCCTCAGGTGAGAATAACCGGCGCCAATTGAGAACGCCGGCTGTAAAGATTAGTATTGGGGCTGCCGCCTATGACAAGACAGCCGGCGTCAGCCCCAATTATCCCCCTCCTGGCAGCAATACTATATGCGTGTCTACGTGATCCAGCCAGGGTATATGCAAAGTACCTTACGCATACCCACCGCAGTGGTAAACTTAGGTCGTTCTAAATTCGTGGCACGACAGTTGCACCGGATGGCGAGAACTTATAGGATAAACAGCCCAAACCATGCCGCCTGCCAGCCAATCGAAGCCTAGATCCCTGAAACCAGGCGTATTTATCGCCAGCTACCGCCTGCATCCCATGCGGCGGGGCGAGCTGCTCTCGCTGTTTGCCCTGGCAGCGGCAGCCGTCCTGGTGCCTGTGTTATATGGATATTCTCGAGCGCAGTACGCCTTGACAAAATACGGCCCTATCGCCGCGGCGGCATGGAGCCGGCCCTGGTACCTGCTGGCAGGTGTGGCTATGCTGGTCGGCGCGGCGCTTCTGGTATACCGCCTGACCACACGCCGGCGACGGATCGACGTCCATAAGAATGGCATCCTGCTGCGCCGGTCGCGGGTGAAATACCTGCCCTGGACAGGCGTGGCGGGAATAGCCAGCGGCACCAGCCAGACATTCTTCTTGGGACTGCCGCTGCGCACCCACAACCGGGTAATGATCTATCCCACTGTTGGCAAGCCGCTGCGTTTGGATAGCTCGATCGAAAACCTTCCCGAGCTACTCACCCGGCTAAAAGCCAGTGTTTACCCGCGCTTGCTCGAGCAGATGAGCCCGGCATTCGCACAGGGAGGGCGGTTGTACTTCGGACCGCTGAGCATCACGCAGAGCAGTCTGCAGTTTGAGATCGGCAAGCCGCCAGCGCGAAACCTGCCCTGGTCGCAATTGCGCTCCGTCTCTGTTCAATCTGGCGTGCTGGTGGTTGAGCCGGAGCAAGGTCAAGCGTTAAAAATTCCAGCGTTCAACATCCCCAACCTGGAGCTGCTGCTCCAAATCATCCAAAGCGGGGTGAAAAAATGAAGAGAACCCACCCGAAACCTGGTCAAATCCTTAATCGATTAGCATTATTGGCGATCCTTTTCGCCCTGTCGGCATGCTCGATGTTCCCGACCGGCCCTGGCTCCACTCCAGCGCCGACCGAGCCCGCCCCCACCAGCGATCCTTACGCAGCCACTCCGGCTCCACAGGCCGAGATCCGCTTTGGGGTGCAGGTGCCTGGGAACACCCCCCAGGAAGGCGCGGTATCGCTGACCGTAATGGATGAGGTGACCGGTCTGGCGCTCAGCGCCCAATCCTACGAGATGATAGCGGATGCAGACGGTCACTACAGCCTGACATTGAGGTTCCCGGTTGGATCAGTGGTCAAGTACCGCTACTCGCGTCAGACTGCCAGCGCCCCGGTGGAGGAATACACTTCCTCTGGTCGCCAGGTGCGCTACCGCTTACTGCTCGTCCAGGGACCTGGTCAGGTCGATGATGTAGTCAGCCGATGGACAGATACCGAGTTCAGCGGTCCTTCCGGGCGCATCACTGGGACAGCCTCAGACGCAGTCAGTGGGCAGCCGATCGCCAGCCTGCTGGTTGCTGCCGGTGGATCGCAGGTGCTCACCGGCTCGGATGGCAGCTTCTTGATCGAAGGCCTGCCCCCGGGCACGCACAACTTGGTTGCCTACGCTCTGGATGGCAGCTACCGCACCTTCCAGCAGGGAGCGCTGGTGGCAGCTGATTCCGGCACCCCTGCCCCACTGCAGATGACAGCCGCCCCGCCGGTGCAGGTGACTTTCGAAGTTTTGGCGCCTGACAATACCACCCCGGCTGTGCCGCTGCGCCTGGCCGGCAACCTGTACCAGCTGGGCAATACCTATGCAGACTTGGCAGGCGGCTTCAGCACCCTGGCATCCCGCATGCCGGTCTTATCCCCCCTGCCTGACCATTATTACACGGTCAACCTGATGCTTCCTGCCGGCGCCGATATCCGCTATGTGTACACCCTGGGAGATGGCTTCTGGAACGCCGAGCAGACCTCAGCCGGTCAGGCCAGGCAGCTTATCGTGCCGGAGGGCGGAGCGCTGGTCAAGGATCGCATCGACAGCTGGTCCGGCGGTCAGGCTGGCACAATTGCCTTTGATGTCAGCACGCCCGCCACGACTCTCGCCGGGGACCAGATTTCGATCCAATTCAACCCGCTCTTCGGCTGGGCCGAGCCGCTGCCAATGTGGAAGCTGGGGGAGAACCGCTGGGTGTACGTACTAAACAGCCCGTTAGAAGCAATTGACACTCTGCGCTACCGCATCTGCCGCAACGAGCAGTGCTCTGCAGCCGACGATGCCGCTACCGCTGGACCTTTCGCCGGAGGCTACGAGGTCAAGACTCAGGTGGAACGCCAGGAAGCAGATGTGAACGTGACCTCCTGGGCCTGGCTCGATCCGCAGGTGCAGCTGGCGCCCCCACCGGCAATTGAAGTCATGCCGCGCACTCCCGGTTTCATCGCCGGTGTGGAGTGGCAGGCGCGCTTCCACCCCTCCTGGACGCCGCGGATCGGCTCCATCATAGACGGGGTGTTGGGCACGGGCAGTAGTTGGACGGTAATCGCTCCCACGTGGACCTACACGCGCAACTCGCCCCCGATCCTGGAGATCGTCGCCGGGCAAGACGCTTTCTGGCCCGACCTGACCAACATGATCACCGAAGGGCGCGCCCGCGGCCTGGATATCGCCATCTACCCGCAGCCGCGTTTCAGCCAGACCCCCGAAGAGTGGTGGCTGGCTGGCAACCGCGATTTCGCCTGGTGGCTGGTGTGGTTCGAGCAGTACCGCGCCTTCGTCCTGCACCACGCTGACCTGGCTGCCCGCTCGGACGCCCAATCTCTGATCATCGGCGGCGACTGGCTCGCACCAGCCCTCCCGGGTGGTCGCCTGGCAGATGGCTCATCTTCTGGCGTGCCTGCTGATGCAGAAAACCGCTGGCGCGAGATGATCAGCCAGGTGCGGCAGCGCTACAGCGGGCAGGTATGGTGGGCCATGCCTTTCTCGCAGGCTGTTACCGGAACCCCACCGTTCCTGGACGCAGTGGATGGTTTCTACGTGCAGTTCTCGGAGCCGCTCAGCAGCCGCAACGACGCAGCCCAGCCAGAGCTAGAGGCTGAAGCTGCCCGCCTGCTGGATAGCGTTCTCCTGCCGCTCAAGGGCAGCACAGGCAAGATACTCATCCTCGCCCCGGCCTACACCGCTACCGATGGCGCGGCAACTGCCTGCCTGCCCTCCCCGCAGGGCGGATGCCTGCCGCTGCAAGCCCTGCAGCAGCCCAATCCGGATTACCCGGCTATCCCGCTCGACCTGCAGGAGCAGGTGGATATCTACAGCGCCTTGCTGGCGGTGGTCAACGGGAGGGGATGGGTGGATGGCTTTGTCTCCCGGGGCTACTACCCGCCGGCAGCACTACAGGATAAATCTGCATCAGTGCACGGCAAGCCGGTGAACTCAATATTAGAGTATTACTTCCCCCGCATGAGCGGCGAAATGCCGTAGATGCGGCGGGCGATAGAGTCGGGAAGTGACAGAAGGCACTCAGATTCCAGCATCTGGCCCTGGGGGGAACACACCGTCGGTGCTGAGGTAATCGTCACGCCATCCGCCATCGTACCGGACTGGGAAATCTTCTTGCACATGCTGAATAAAGCAGGCCAATGAGTCATCGATGCACGATATGATCGAGATATAATTGCACCTGAGATTAAATCCCCAAGGGGAGGCATGATGATTTCATTCGAACAATTCGAAGTATGGTTTGTCACAGGAAGCCAACATTTATACGGCGAGGCTGCGCTCAGGATAGTGGCAGGGCATTCACAGGAAATGGCGCGGGTTATGACCGAGTCGGGTAAGCTGCCGGTCAAAGTCGTCTACAAACCAATCGTTACCACCCCCGACGCCATCACTGCCATCTGCAGGGAGGCTAACAATGCCCCCGATTGTGTCGGGCTGATCACCTGGATGCACACCTTCTCCCCGGCAAAAATGTGGATCGCTGGATTGAGTGCGCTCAATAAACCCTTTGCGCACCTGCATACGCAGTTCAACCGCGAGCTGCCCTGGGGTGAGATCGACATGGATTTCATGAATCTCAACCAATCTGCGCATGGTGACCGGGAATTTGGGTTTATCGGCAGCCGGATGCGGCTAAACCGCAAAGTCATCGTTGGATATTGGCAGGACGAGGATATCCTATACCAGCTCGCCACCTGGATGCGAGCTGCCTGCGCCTGGCACGATATGCAGGGGATGAAGATCGCCCGTTTTGGCGATAACATGCGCGAAGTGGCAGTCACTGAGGGCGATAAGGTGGAAGCCCAGATCCGGCTGGGATATTCGGTCAGCGGGTACGGGTTAGGTGAGCTTGTAAATGAAGTCAACCGCGTCGCGGATGCTGATATTGAAGGGCTGTTGGCTGAATACGACGATCGCTACCTGGTCAGCGGCGCTTTGAAGCAAAATGGCAGCCAACGAGAAGCGTTGCGCCAGGCTGCCCGCATCGAAGCCGGCTTACGGGCTTTTCTGGAACAAGGCCAATACAAAGCGTTCACAACCACCTTTGAAGATCTGCACGGGTTAACGCAGCTCCCCGGTCTGGCGGTTCAACGGCTAATGGCGGAGGGTTACGGTTTCGGTGCCGAAGGAGACTGGAAGACGGCTGCACTGGTGCGCGCTATGAAGGTCATGGGAGCAGGCATGGAGGGCGGCACATCCTTCATGGAGGACTACACCTACGACCTGGATGAGCGTACGCCCAAAGTCCTCGGGGCCCACATGCTGGAAGTGTGCGAATCAGTTGCCGGGCATAAACCTGCGCTCGAGATCCACCCGCTGTCTATAGGTGGTAAATCCGACCCGCCCAGGCTGGTGTTCGATATCCGCAATGGCCCGGCGGTCAATGCCACGCTGCTCGATCTGGGCAACCGCTTCCGAATGGTTGTTAATGAAGTAGATGTCGTCTCGCCGGATAAGCCCTTATCGAAACTGCCGGTTGCGCGAGCGGTTTGGGTGCCACGCCCGGACCTGAAGACAGCCGCGGCAGCCTGGATCCTGGCGGGCGGCGCGCACCATACCGGTTTCAGCCACGCCGTGACGGCGGAACATCTGCAGGATTTTGCCGGGATGGCAGGCATTGAGTTTCTGCTGATCGATGAAGATACCCAGCTCCCAGCATGGGAAAAAGAGCTGCGCTGGAATGAGATGTTCTACCTTTTAGCCAGAGGACTGTGAGATACGCTCGATTTTATGAGCGCCTGCACGAACATTGTATTATGATTGTGGTTCAATCCAGGTGATCAAAGGCAACCTTTTGCGCTTTTACCGGCAATTCTTATTCGCCGCTGTACTGCTGTCTTTGGCGTTGGGATGCCGGCAGCTGCCAGGCGCCCCGACCTCTGTCTCTACCGAACCCTCACCCACCTCGACCGTCATGGATCAGCGCGAGTATAAGGTACACCTGGACCTGAAACTGGTAAATGAAGGTCCGGGTCAGCCGTCAAAACAAAACCTGTGGTTGGCGTTAATCCGCAGCATCCCTCCCTATCAAGAAGTGCTTTCTATGGAGGTTACCCCTTCCGAATACACCCCAATCACAGATGAATACGGCAACCGGTATGCCGAGTTCGATTTCTCAAACCATCCCGCCGGAGAATCCAGGATAGTGAACATAGAGTACCGTCTCGTGGTCAACGAGCTGGCCTATGATTTAACCACCTGCGAAGGGGCAACGCTGGATGTTTTCACCCAGCCAGAAGAGCATATCGAATCCGCCAATCCCCAAATAACTGCTCTGGTAAACCAGCTTTCACAGGGCATAGAAAACGACTGCCAACAAGTGCGGTCGTTTTATGACTTTATTGGCGATGAGTTGGTCTACAGTTTCAACGGCAACAACTGGGGGGCGCAAGCTGCCTTGGGTCCAATGGGCGCCGACTGTACCGAATATGCTTCGTTGCTCGCAGCCCTCAGCCGGGCACAGGGTATCCCAGCGCGCTATTATGAAGGCTTATTATCCCTGGAAGACGAAGATCAATCCCTCGCCCGTGTTGAACATGCCTGGGTGGATGTTTACCTGCCGGGGATTGGTTGGGTGGCGATGGATCCCACTTTGGGGCGCTCGTCAATTTACCGGGAGACCTATTTTGCTCACTATACCCCAGATCACATTATCGTTACAACCGGGGCCAATCCTTCCACTCTGCGGGGCAGCAGCTATTGGACGCACCTCTATTGGCCAGGAGATAGCACACGCATCCATATCGAAGCGGGACAGTGGCAGATCACGCCTGTGGTTGAGTAGATGGTTGTGTAGGCAGCGCCTGGTTTTCGTGCCATGATCGATTCAATACCTACCGTATTCCATCGCGGTGTCGAACAAAGCGACAATGTTCTGCGGCGGGACTTGAGCCTGGATGTTGTGAACGGCGGCAAAGACAAAGCCGCCGCCGGGGGCTAAGTCGTCGATGCGGCGCCTGACCTCATCGACCACCTCCGCCGGAGTCCCGAAGGGCAGAACTCGCTGGGTGTCGATGCCGCCCCAAAATGTAATTTCTTTGCCGTAGGTTTGTTTTAATCGTTTCGTATCCATCCCGCGTGCCGAGACCTGCACCGGGTTGAGGATGTCGAAGCCGAGGTCGATTAAATCCGGGATCAGTTCGAATACAGCTCCACAGGCGTGGAAGAAGAGTTTTGCGTCTGTTTTCTTCTTTATGGCTTCAACCAGCCGGCGCTGCTTGGGCTTGACCATCTTACGGTAGGTTTCCGGGTTGATCATCCAGCCATTCTGTGTGTTGACATCGTCCCAATACGTGAAAACCTGGATATACTGCCCCACCTCATCGAGATAATTGTTGCACGACTCGATATAGATATCGGTGATTTGCTCCATCAGCCGGTCAGCGAATTTGGGCTCGGCCGCTAAAGCCATCAAGAAGTTTTGCATTCCTATTGTGCGTGACGGCTGCTCAAATATCCCTCCACCGATCACTGCACTGCCGACCAGGGCGTAATCGGTGTTCTCGTATAGATACTTTGCTTGCTCACTCAATTGCAAAATATATTCCCTTGGGTCGGGACGCGGACAGTCATAATTGTCGAGCGCCTCGATCGTGAATTCTTTGATCGGGAAGTCGACCCAGTCGAAGTAATACCCGCCTTCCTTCGGCATGTGCAGCTTGGAGCCCCAACGATCGATGAAGGCGTAATAAGCACCCTCTTCGAAGACCTTCAAGCCAGGCGCGGTGGCAGCAGGCAGTTGCACCATGCGGAAATCCACGCCAAAGCGCTGAATCAGGGCTTCATCCACATAGGGGAGCTGCTGGACGTAATCCAGCATTTTGATCTGCTCGAGAGGCATGCCGAGATGCTCTTTGAGCGGGATATACGCGCTCTTCGTGATCGAAGAAACGATCGTTGCCCCAAGATCAATTGGTATCCGGTCTGGCTCTTTATGATCCAGCACCAGCAGCACCCGTTGGCGCGAGTTCATGCTATTCCGCCCGTTTCCGCAAGTAAGAGTGCATAATCACCGATAGCACGATGATAAATCCATAGATCAGCTGGGTCCAGAAGCCGGTCAAACCGACCGCAACGGTAGCAGCCTCGATGGTACCGATGATAAAAGCTCCGATGAAAGTTCCCAGGATCGTACCGACTCCGCCGAAGACGGACGTACCACCCAGAAAGACGGAGGCCAGCGTGCTCAATAAATAAGCATCGCCCAGGCTGGGCCATAAATAGGCAACGTAGAAAGCAGCGATCAAACCGGCGAAGGCTGCGACTAGGCCTACCAGCATGAAGGCTTGGGTGCGGGTGCGCCCGGTATTGATGCCCATCAATTCCGCGCTGTTGATATTGTCGCCAACCAGGTAAATGTGCGCGCCAAACCGATGGCGGTTCAGCAGCACCCATCCAAGTATGGTAATGATGACCAGCCAGACCATCTGCATGGGTAAGTACCCGGCGATCTTGCCAACCAGCAAGGGGTGAAACACCGTTTGCTTAATAAACTCCAGGCTGTAATTGCCACCCGAGAGAAGCACTAGCACAGCGCCTCGCCAGAAGAACTGCGTCCCGAGGGTAACGACAAGCGAAGGAAGGCCAAATTTGACGATAATAAAGCCATTGATCCAGCCGATTATGGTCCCAGTCAACAGGGCGGCAACAATCGCCAGGAATACCTGAATGTTCGCATTACCGATGAAGGCTGTTCCGTCGTATGTAAAATGGAACGCCACCATTCCCATAGCCATGATCGATGGGAATGAGAGATCGATCTCCTTGGCGATCACCACTATGGTCAGGGGAATTGCGATGATGGCAAAGAAGGGGATCGTCAACATGAAGGCATAATAAATCTGTGGGGATAAAAAGGTTTCGGGGGCAGAAATGATAAAGATCAGCCACAAGGCCAGGAGGACCCCTATGATTCCAAGCTGTGTGCTGTTCTGGCGGGCAAATCTCCGCACGCTGAAGGGCACTTTATAGTGCTGGGTGAGTTCGGGTGTAATACTATCGGCTTGAGATTTCATTGGTTACATCCCTGTTGATCGGTCAATCGAGGCTGCCGGTTTCTGCAACACGGACCATCTTATCCATTAATTCGCTGAGGCCGATATTTTTTGGCAGGAATTCTCCGGCAACTTTTCCGCGGTCGATCACCACCACGCGATCGGCGACATTGTAAACATGCAGGATGTTGTGGTCAATAAAAATGGCGGATTTGCCGGCTTCCTTGATGCCATTGACGAAGTTGACCAGCTTGGCCGTCTCTTTCAGCGAGAGACCCATGGTAGGTTCGTCAAGGATGATGATTTCGGCGTCGAAGAAAAGGGCGCGTACGATGGCTACGCCTTGCTTTTCGCCGCCGGAATACTTGCCAACCCGTGAATCAGGACTGACTGCCTGGGAGGTAAAGCCCATGGATTGGGCCATCAGTCGATGAGTTTCATCCTTCATCCGTTGAATATCGAGGAACCCCCAGGAGTAGCAGAGTTCTCGTCCGAGAAAGATATTGCGCCACAAGGTCTGCAATTCAGCCAGTGCCCGTTCTTGATAAACGGTCTCCACACCTAATTGTCTGGCTTTGGGAACTGTGAGGTTTTCCATTTTCTGACCGTTGAAATAGACCTCACCGCTAGTGGGTTGATAATAACCAGTGATGATCTTGATCAACGTGGATTTTCCAGCGCCATTATCGCCCAGCAGGCCTACAACTTCATTCCGGCCCAGATGAAAGTTGATATTCTCAAGCGCTTTGACCTCTCCGAAGGATTTTGACACGTTCTTAAGTTCGAGGCGATATTCTTCCATAAAAATCGACTCCGTTCCGTCAGTGGATTATGCGTATGCTTTAGAATCTCATATTTTTATGAAAATGGCAAGGGCTAAATGGCAAGAATGTCATCTTGAGCCATCTAGCCCTTGCATGTTTTTCTACTTAACCGTCAGAGACATCAACATGTCAACAGGGAAGGATCGATCCTGCTTTAGCGAATCTGCTGCTCCACCAACGGGGCCAGTTGCTCGATATTGTCTTTGTCCGCAAAGCCCGCGCCCGTGTCGATCAGCAGACCGGAGAAACCGTAGTTATGGGTGAGACAAATCTGCAGAACACCGAAGTAGCCTTGCAGGAACTGTTGCTGGTCGATCACCAGCTGTAGCCAGCCACTCTGGATCGCTGTAACAGCATTTCCGGACATATCGAAACCGGCAGCATAGACCTCACCTGGCTGCTTGCCGGCGGCTTCCAGGAAGGACTGCACGGTGCCTGTCAGGTTACCGTGATCGGTCACCATGAGCTTAATATCCGGGTTGGCAGACATGATGCCGGCGAAGATCGGCACGCCGGCGGCCGCCTCCGCGTTGGTGGCGTCGTCGATTTCCTGGTAGACTACCTCCAGGCCAGACTCTTCGAGAGCATCGACAATGCCCTTGGTGCGCTCGCCGCGACCTGCCTGGGCGAGCAACCCCCAGACGAAGGCTTTGTCGCCCGCCTGCACGCCTGACCGCTTCACGGCTTCCATGCCCACGGCATGGCCAGCGTCGTATAGGATGGCGCCCACGTAGCCGAAACCGTTGGTGCTGTATTTGGCTTGCGCTTCTGGCAATTGTGTGTTCATGCTGGTCACGAGAATGCCCTTCGACTCAGCATCATCAATGAGGGGATCGAAAGCAGCATCACCGGGATGTCCCATGATGACAATGCCGTCGGGGTTGGTTGCAGCGGCTTGTGTGAACTGGCTTGTCATCTTTGCCGGATCCCAGTCGGACCACACGTATTCCACATCCGCACCCGTATCAGCGGCTGCGGCAACAGCGCCGTTGTAGACCACGGTCTCAAAGCCACCGCCTGGTGATCCACCTGGGAAAAAGACAATTTTAGTGCCGGAGCACCACTTACCCTCAGCGGCAGGCGCAGCACCCTCGGTGGTCTCGGGTTCGCTTGGAGCTTCAGTCACAGCCGCTTCCTCCGTGGCTTGCTCGGTAGCGGTCGGTTGCGCCCCACATGCAGCAAGCAACAGGCTGAAGATTAGAATTATTATGAGGTACACAGGCAACTTACGCATCTTTTCATCTCCTACTCTATTCAGGTTATGGATTGAGTGAACCACAATTTGATAAGGCGTATTATATAATCATTGACACCTCCTCGCGTGTAATTCGTTCAGCATCGATGGGAATACTGACATATGAAGTTACCGACGATGAATTGATGAATTACCATCCTGATTGTTAACGTTACCGTTATCGATCACGAGAACAATTACATATTAGCAAATAATAATTGGTGTGTCAATGGGTCGCCTTTTTTATCCACTGACAAACAACAACCCTTCTGCTGCTCGTTGGCAGACCAGACGTGGAAAGTTGTATAAAAAATCACAATTTGTTATAATAACCATACAGCCCGCAGTTTTAAGTGTAATACAGAATACTCTGTGCTAAGCGCGATTGTCCCTCCTCAACCCCCTTCTTCAATGGATCTTATTAGGAAGCCAGAGTCGGACCAGGAGAAATTGCTATGCATAGTACAACTTTCAGCATGAAATCTCCGGATGGTTCGGAGATATTCGTATACAAGTGGGCACCAGAGGCCGGGGTTAAGCCCAAAGGCGCGGTGCAGATTGCCCATGGCGCAGCAGAACATGCCCTGCGCTACGAGCGCTTTGGTCGATTCTTAGCCCTCGCAGGTTACGTTGTCTATGCCAACGATCACCGCGGTCACGGCAAGACGTGCGGCGGTCTGGAGAAGCGGGGCATCGCTGGACCGGATGGCTGGAACGGCATTATGGACGACGTTCACCAGCTCACCGAGATCATCCGCAAAGAGAATCCCGGACTACCGTTCTTCTTCTTCGGGCACAGCATGGGGTCGCTGATCGCCCAGGGATATATTCAGAAGTGGGGCAGCGGGCTGAAAGGGGCCATCCTTTCGGGCACCTTCGGTTCGCTGGGCGGCGATCCGGCAGCTATTGCCCTCCTGGCAGAGCAGGCAGCCCAGGCGATGGGCTACGAGGCGCCATCGCCGGTCTTCACCGGCATGTTTGCTTCATTCAACCAGCAGTTCCAGCCGGGCAAGACCGGTATGGAGTGGCTGTCACGCGATGAAGCCGAGGTGCAGAAGTACGTAGACGACCCTTACTGCGGCTTCGCGTTCAGCAACCAGTTGGTGATCGATATGTTCTCTGGCGCGGGCGGGATTTGGATTCCGGAAAATGAATCCCGCATCCCCAAGCAGCTGCCTCTGCTGGTTGTATCGGGTGAGCTGGATCCGGCTGGAGCGAACACGCTCTCGGTGAAGCAGCTGGTGGAGCGCTACAAGGCGAACGGCATGACGGATATTACGATGAAATTCTACCCACAGGCACGCCATGAGATCCTGAATGAGACCAACCGCGATGAAGTCCAGCAGGAAATCTTGAACTGGATCGAGGCGGTCCTGGTAAAGTAACCCAAAGGGATACGTAGCAGGGGCATTCACAAGGTGACATTTGTCGCAGCGTGTAGCGATCATTTCGACGAAGCAGCCCCTGCCAGTCCGTGCGATTGCTTCACCCGGGAAAAAACACCGGTTTCGCTATTGTTCGCCTGAAAGATGACAAACCGGGGTTCAGCGCTCCAGGCGTAGAACCCCGGTTAATCGACCCTTCAAGATCAACAATCTATTGACTGACTTCCTTGAGAGAATCAGCCAGGATTTCAAGGCTCTGGTTGATCTGCGCTTCATTGACCACCAGCGGCGGGATGAAGCGGATGGTGTTATCCCACGGCCCGCAGGTCAGCAGCAGCAGCTTGCGATCCTGGCAGGCATGCACCAGCCCCTTGGCGGTCGTCTTATCCGGCATGCCCTTTCCATCGCGGAACTCGACGCCCACCATCAGGCCTAACCCGCGCACATCGGCGATGACCGGGTACTGTTCCTGCAGGTGGCGCAGTCCTGTGAGGAGCTGCACGCCGCGCTGGCTGGCATTTTCGACCATCTTTTCATCCCGCATAGCGCGCACGGTCGCCACCGCGGCTGCGGCTGAGACCACGTTGCCGCCGAAAGTGCCGCCATGCGAGCCGGGCTGCCATTTCTTCATCAGATCCTGGCGGCTGAATACTCCCGAGATGGGCATTCCAGAACCCAGCCCCTTGGCAACGGTGACGATGTCCGGACGCAGGTCGAAGTGCTCGTAAGCAAACCATCGACCGGTGCGTCCAAAACCGGATTGGATCTCATCGGTGATCAGCAGGATACCGTGCTGGTCGCATAACTCCCGCAGCCCTTTCAAGAAGCTGGCGGGCGGTACGACATAGCCTCCCTCCCCTAAAACCGGCTCGATCAAGATGGCGGCGGTCTCTTGCGGGGCAGTCTGGGTGAGGAACAGGTACTCCAGCTCTTCCAGGCACCACTGGCTGGTTTGTTCTGGACTCCAGCCGTAGCGGAAGGCATACGGGTAAGGCGCCACAAACACCCCCGGCATAAGCGGCTGGTAGCCTGCCCTGTAGATGGTTTTAGAGGTGGTCAGTGACATGGTGCCTACGGTGCGCCCGTGGAAGCTGCCCTGGAAGACGATCACGTTGGGCCGTCCCGTCGCCTGGCGCGCCAGCTTGACCGCGCCCTCGACCGCCTCTGCGCCCGAGTTGCTGAAGAAGAAGCCATCCAGGCTGGGATGGGCGATTGTGCGCAGCTCGTTGATCAGCTGCAGCAGCGGCTCGTGGAAGACGATATTGATTTGGGCATGGATCATCTTGCCAGCCTGCTCGCGGATCGCCTCTACTACCTTAGGATGGCAGTGCCCGGTATTCGTCACCCCGATGCCGCAGGTAAAATCCAGGTACGGCGTGCCGTCCTGGTCGTAAACATAGCAGCCCTCAGCTCGCGAGGCAATTATCGGCGAGTAGCGCGTCCAAACGGGTGAGACGTAGGGTATAGCATCATATATATCCGACACAAGAACCTCCTGAATCTTAAATCCTCAGTCCGCAGCCCACTCGATGCCCGCATTCGTTAGGCTGGCACGCGTCGGCACACCATCCTGCGTCCAGCCCAGAATGTGGTAGTAAAGATCCAGTGCGGCTTCGACTTCATCCCTGTCCAGCGCCACACCGGCGGTCGGGCCTTCCCCACCCAGGGCTTTGAAGAATTTGGCCGGCAGGCGGTCGTCTTTGCGGGTGAATCCCTCGCGGGCATTGAACAAACGCAGCATGTTCAAACGCCGCTCGCCTACCTTCATCAGCTCGTACAGGCTTACCGGCCAACCGGTGACCGCGCGCACAAATCGTACCACCTCGTCCGGTCCGTAAAGGGTCCAGGCCGGCCCCCACACGAACTGGCAGAGCTCCAGCGAATCCAGGATGCTGTAGAAGATGTGGGTATAGGCGGCAAAACGCACCTTCTCGGGTCCCAGACTGCCGTATGGCGGCGGAGTGCTGAGGTCAAGCTCAGACAGCCGGGTAAGGTACAGAGGTGTTGTGCCTTCCTCGTACATGGGGTCGTGCTCGCTGGATTGGTGATCAGCACCAAAAGCGTTGACGGCGTAGATGACCGCCAGGGATTTCTTAGCCTGCGGCATATGCGCCGGGGCTTCCTGATTTTTAACCGTGATCAGGCAATCCTCCGCTGCCGGTCCCCAAAGTTTGGCCGCACGCGCTGAACCTTGCGCGAGCACTTTTCCGAGCGGTCCGCTGTTCGTGACGATCTGCTCCAAGGTCGCCAGCATGGCATCTACGTTGCCAAAGCGCAGCTCCAGCCCGCCGGTCTGCGCGGCACCGATGATGCCCTTCTCGTAGCACTCCATGGCAAACGCGATGGTCGCCCCACAGGAGATAGTGTCGACGCCGTACATATTGCAGATCTGGTTGGCCTTCGATATGGCTGCCAGGTCATTGATCCCGCAGTACGAGCCGAACGTGCCGATGGTCTCATACTCCGGACCGCCATAGAGCGGATCCACCAGATGCTCCCCCTCGGTGATCTCCACTACGCGCTTGCAGTGCACCGCACAGGCGTAGCAGGTATCGCGTTCCTTAAGGATCGTCTCTGTCATGCGCTCGCCACTGATATCCTCCGCCAGGGCGAACTGGCCTGCATTGTAGTTGAAGGTCGGCAGCGTTCCCATCAAGTGCTGCGGCATGACCACACTGGCAGTTCCATGCTGCCGCAGACCGTCCACATCCGGGTTATCCCCCAGCCCCTGCGCGCCAGATTTACTGAGAGCAGCCAGGGCTTTCGGATCAGCCACTTTCAGCGGTCCTTTACCCCTGGCGACAATGGCTCTCAAGTTTTTGCTGGCCATCACCAGGCCCATACCCGTGCGACCATTGCTACGGCTGGCCATCGAAATCAGGCTCGAAAAGAGCACCCCGTTATCGGCAGCCGGGCCATATTGCAGCACTTCGGCTTTAGGCTCTCCGACCTCGCTGCGCAGCAGGGCATCCACTTCGCCGGTCATTTTTCCCACCAGGTGGCTGGCATCGTGCAAAGTAGCATTGCCGTGCAACAGAGACAGGTAAACCGGCTTCGGTGAACGTCCTGTAATCACGATGCCATCATAGCCCGAGAACTTCATCTCCGCAGGAAAGAAGCCGCCGGATTGCGAATCGCCGATCCCATCGCTGACCGGTGAGCGGGCGTTGACGTTCACCCGGCTTTGCCCGGAGATGGGCGTGCCTGTGGTGACGCTCGCCATGACGGTCAGCACAGCTTCTGGCGCCAGGGCGTCGGTGCCGCGCGGCATTTCCCGCAGGATGTAGTACATACCCATGGCACCGCCTCCCATGTACTTGCGATAAAACTCCTCCGGCGGTTCTTCTACTTGGAGTTTTCCGTACGTCAGATCGACATGTAGAATCTTACCGTTATAACCATATGGCATATCTGCCTCCAATTTAGATAGGACTTACACAGTTGAACAAATCCCAAAGAAACATGTCATAGCGCGGAGCGGAGCGTAGCGACGAAGCCATCTTTCTTTGACAACCTGTCCGGAGAGAGACTGCTTCGCCAAAGACCGGCTCGCAGTGATGGACAGTTTCTGATGAGCGCATCGAGGAATCCCTATGACGCTCATCGGAAAGACTCTATTTGCAGGGATTCCTCGTCGCAAAGATCGCCTGTCGCAAAGATCGCCTGTCGCAAAGATCGCCTGTCGCAAAGATCGCCTGTCGCAAAGATCGCTCCATCAAAAGGGTTACTCCCGCTTCATATAAATATACAAAACCGTTTCCCGGTTAAGCCTCTGCGGGCGAAGCTTCGAACGGGTCCACATCCGGGATGCCCGGCTTGATACGGGAGCGTATTGGGAAGTATAATGCTGCGCCTACCGCCATTGCTGCCAACGCCAGCCAAAGCGCGCTGAAACCTTCTTCAGCGATCTGGCTGTACACCGCCAACAGGAAGATAACTGTCGGTCCCAGCGTGCACAATACAAGGCCAAGCGTCCCGCCGGGGACCTTCTGGCGCGGCACATCTGGCAGGGTCACCCGCAGGCGCCACAGCGCCAGGAAGCACCCCAGCAGTACCAACACATTCAGGAAGACATCCACCACTACCAGAAAGGCGAAGGCGTTGAGTGAGAAGATCGAGAAGATCACCCCACATACCAGGATCGATACCCAGGGCGTGCCGTAGCGCGGGTGCACCTTTACCATCCAGCGCGGGAACATGCCGTCTTCAGCCAGGGCGAACGGCACGCGCGTGCCTCCCAGGCCATTCCCGATAAACAGGCCGATCATGCTGAGCACTGCAGCCAGGGTGACCGTCCCGCCCAGGAACCAGGAGAGCGGGCTGTCTACCCCCGCCGCCTTATTCCCGATGGCATGGGCGATATCGGGGAACTCCCAGCCGACGTCGCTGGTCGGATCCACTTCCCAGGATTCGATCTGCTCGGGTGTGACCCCGTAATCCTCCATGACCACCCCGATCCCCTGGCCTTCTTCGTATTCCTCGATGCCCCACAGCTGGTAGCGACCGTCATCACCCGCCCCACCATACAGACCCGCGATGGTCGGGATGGTATAGGTGGCGATAGCCGCAAACAGCACTAGGACCATCGCCAGCGGATAGGTGCGCTTTGGATTGACGATCTCATCCCCGGCGGCGGAGGCCAGCTCCCAGCCCATGTAGTTCCACATGACCACGAACAAGCCGGTGCTCATGGCTCCCATGAGCGCGCTGCCGGAGATCGCCTCCCCTCCCGGCAAGAAGGGCAGGGAGACGGAAACGCCGTCGCGCAGCATGTTGTAAAAACCGACCAGCGACATGATGATCAGCGGCACAAGCATGATTGCGCCCAGCCAGTTGGTGGTCAGCCCGGACAGGCGCGCCCCGCGCACCTGGAGCAGGCTGACCAGCCAGATCATGACCAGGGCCACCAGCCAGGAGAGCACCCAGGAGGGCACCTCCACGCCGCCGATCGTGGCCCCTTCCCGCAGGGCAGGGATGAAGTACCCCAGGTAGTAAGCTGCATAAACAGGATAGATGGATACATCTACCCAGGCCACCACCCAGTTCATCCAGCCGGCCAGGAATCCGGGGAAGGGGCCAAAGGCTTGCTTGATCCAGTGGTAGTACCCCCCTTCACGGGGCATCATCGAGTTCAGCTCACGCACCATGAGCATGTTCGGAATGCTGTAGATAATGGGGGTGATGAAAAGGAGCAGCAGGGCCAGTCCGGGTCCAGACCAGCCCACCATCGGCTCAACACCAAATGAACCGCCACAGACTGTAAAGTAAATCAAGCCAAACAGCGGCAGCAATGTAAGCTCACGTTTGAGCTTCTTGGTTTCAGATTGGATCAGTGTTGCATCTTGGGCCTTGCTCGCAGTGGCCATAAGTCAGGTGTCCCTTATCCAGGAGAGACGTTACCCGAAGGATCAATCCTCGGTTAACGACTTGCTCCACCCAAACGGGTGGCGTGTATCGACCAGGTTATTATTGATATCCCTGAGCGGTTTGGGCGGATCTAGCTTCTGCGTCAGGAGCGAGACGACGATGAAGACCACCACCGAGATAGCGAATGCCGGCGTTGAGGCGATGTATATCGAATCCCAGACGGCGTCATCCATCACTTCGCCTTCATAAACAACGGGCAGGACATAGGAGCTGTAGTAGTAGATCCCCAGGATAACCCAGGAGATCACCCCACTGAAGAAGGACGCCAGCGCTCCAATGTGATTGCCTTTCTTCCAGTACATCCCGATCAGGTAGGGAGCCGCCATGCCGACCAGAATGGAGGTGTTTGCCAGCACCGCCAATTTGTATATCGTAGAGGCGAACAAGGCAATCGCCAGGCTGAAAATCCCGCTCATCAACAGGCTGATCCGCGTTAGCTGGAGCAGGCGCTTATCGGCGATATCCGGCTTGAATATCTTGACGATGTTCTCGGTGAACATGGTCGCACCCGCCAGCATGGAGCTGTCGGAGGTGCTCATCAGCGCGGATGCCAGGGCGCCGATGAATATGGCAGCTAGCAGCGGTGGTAGAAATTTCATCGCCATCGACACCAGCACGAACTCAGTTTCAGGTCCTTCCAGCTCCGGGCCAAGCGCACTGAATGCCACAACCCCGATCAGCGGTGAGAGCACGCCGAAAGCCAGGTACAGCCCTGCAGCCACAAAGGTGGATTTCACGGCTGTATCCTCGTTCTTGGCGGCATTGGTGCGCTGCAGGTAATCTTGTGCCGGGATGGAGCCCAATCCCAGCGCCAGCCAGGCAGCGATGTAGTAGTACCAGCCATGCATGCCAAAGTAACCGTAGTAGCCGTCCTCGGCGGTGGGCCAGATGGCGAAGGTGTTGGTGGTGTATTGGGCACCCGCCATATCGAGCATCGACCGTAAACCGCCAACACTGATCATGATGGCAATGGTGATCATCAGCAGCCCAAAGGCAGTCAAGAACATCTGGAGGAAATCCAGGGCTGTGTCTGCCCACAGGCCGCCCAGCATGGTGTAGAAGACGACGATGACAGCCACGAGGATCATCCCGGTTTGCAGCGGCCAACCCAACAGAGCCTGCAGGATGGCGCCTCCGGCTACGATCTGGGCCGCCGTCCAGCCGAAGTAGGTGATGATCTGGGTGACCGTGCCGATGACCGACATGGCTGTTCCATAGCGCTTCTGGAAGAAGTCCATGATGGTCACAAACTGCGCCCGGCGAGACAGGCGAACCACGAGCAGGCCAGCCAGCACCAGACATAAGGTGGCCCCAAAGGGATCGAAGACCACACCCTGAAAGCCGTATGAGTAGGCTTCTGAGCTCGAGCCCATCAGGGTCTCAGCGGCGAACCAGGTCGCCATAATCGAAGGCGCAGCCATCCACAGCGGAAGCCGCCGGCCCGCCAGAACATAGTCCGTATTGGTCTCGACCCGCCTGGATGCCCAAAAACCGATGATCAGGCGAACGATCAAGACCACCACGATCGCGGCGATGATCAATCCCGCATATTCATATTGAATTTCCATCACGCATCTCCTCTTTACTCCAGGTAGACTCCCAATTCAGAAATCCGGAGAGGGGATTACCCCTCTCGAATGCGGTACGGGAAGCCATATTCCTCCATCTTGTTCATAAATGGCGCAGGGTCGAACGACTCTGGCCCTCGGATGCCAACCGCCTTCCAGATCCCATGTGCCAGCAGGTCCCAGCCGATTACGGCGTTGAAAGCCGTTTGTGCAACCACCGCCTGGCATCCCCAGGTGCGCATGCATTCCTCGTTATCCGCTACCTGGTAGATATACACCGTGCGCGGTTTTCCGTCTTTCGTGCCCTTAACCTGAGTCCCGGCGCAGGTCAGGCCAAACATTCGGTCACCCAGATGGGCGGGGTCGGGTAGGCAGGCTGCTACTACATCCCGCGGCGCCACCATGACATCTTTTACCTGGATCGGTTCCTTGTTATCCAGACCAAGCATATGCAGGGTCTTGAGCACGTCGATGAACTGGTTGCCCAGGCCATATTTGAATGTCACACGCTTGCATTTGACCCAGCGCGGCACCAGCAGCACTTCCTCATGCTCAACATTGACCACTTCCTGTACACCGATGCCTTCCGGAAACTCGAACATCTCTGGCTCGGAGAACGGCTGGGTTGTGTACCAACCCCGTTCTTTTTCCCAGATTACCGGCGGATTGAGGCACTCCTCGATCGTAGTCCAGATAGAGAAGTTGGGGGCAAACTCGTAGCCGCGCACTTCCAGGTTCGCACCATCACGCACATTGACTTCATCGATCTCATCAAACAGGTAATCCTGGGCATAACGGGCGAAGACGTCCGCCATGCCCGGCTCCACACCCAAACCCAGGAGCGCCAGCAGCCCTTTTTGCTCCCAGAGATGGGCACGCTCGAACTGGTAATCTCCCAGCTTGATGCCGCACTTGTTGAAAGGGTCATCAGGGTGCGGCGTGGAGAGGGTCATTGCCATGTCCATATACGTACAGCCGTATGCATAGGCAGCCTCGAAGATGGGCACGTTGAACGACGGATCGCAAGCGTTCATGATCAAGTCGACCTTGTGCTTGCGGGCCAGGTCCACGATCAGTTCCTGCTTGTTGGCATCCACCCACTCAATGGGGAAGCGCTGCGAGTCATTTAATTTGGCCTGCACCTCCTTGCAGCGTTCCAGGTTGTAATCGGAGAGAACAACTTTCTCAACGAACGGGCGTGTTTTGGCTATGGAAGCAATCGCCTCTCCCACACCCCCAGTACCTACTAGAAGAACTTTCATATCAATCTCCTTTTTGGGCGGTCAACCGATCGCGCAGCCGCACTCAGACAGACCGCATGTGATTAAGAACATCTTCCGTCACCTGGAAGATCTCAACCAGGTGTGCCTCAGTATGGGCTGATGAAATGAACAATGGGTGATAGCTTGCCATCACGCCGTGGGCGCGCAAACCGAAGTGAAATAGATTGGCCATTTCTTTGTCAGCTTTTAGCTGGTCACGCTTGTTGCGGATCTTCGATACTCCGAAATGGATTTGCAGGAACGAAGCTGCCCGATTGACCAGGATCGGAAATCCCAACCGCTCGCCGATCTGCGTGATGCCTCCTTGCAGCTCAGCCGCCAGGCGGTTGATGTATGGGTGGACCTGGCCCTTCTCGAGCTCTTCTAATACAACCAGGCCGGCGGTCATCGAGATCGGATTGCCTGAGAAACAGCCGGATTGAAAGATCTGCTCGCTCAAGTTCCACAGTCCAATGCGGGGAGTGACCACCCGATCCATGATATCGCGCCGACCACCGTAGCCGCCGATCGCAAAGCCGCCACCCAGGATTTTCCCCAGGCAGACCAGGTCAGGTTTCACACCGAAGTACTCTGTAGCACCGCCGAGCGCCAGGCGGAAATTCGTGACCACCTCATCGAAGATCAGGGGGATATCGTGCTCCTGGGTGACGGCGCGTACGGTGCGCAGGAACTCGGGATCGGCGTGCACCACGCCCAGGCCAAAAGCTGAGACAGGCTCCAGGATCACCCCACCCAGCTCGTCGGCGTGCTGCTCGATCAAGGCAGCTGAACGCTCCGCATCGTTATAAGGCAGGACCAGCACCTCCTCCCGTGTGGAACCAGGGATACCGGCGCTGTCGATACGGGATATTGGGGCTTCATACGCACCCTCGGCTCCGAGGGTGCTGATCAGCACCGGATCGTGCTGTCCGTGGAAGTTTCCCTCGAATTTGGCGATCTTATCCCGCTTCCGGTAGGCACGCGCGGCGCGCAGCGCCATTTGGGTGGCCTCCGAGCCGGTGTTGACAAAGCGCACCAGCTCAATATGTGGCATGAGCTGGCAAACCTTCTCAGCCAGGCTGACCTCAGCTTCGGCTGCCATGTAATAGTGGACACCCTTACGCAGCTGCTCTTCAACAGCCTGCATCACGATTTCAGGAGAATGTCCCAGGATATGGACACCGCCGCCCATCAATAGATCGATATAGCGGTTGCTATCCAGGTCGATGAACTCACCGCCTTGCGCTTGCTTCACATAGATTGGGTAAGGAGGCAGGAATTTGCCGTTGCCCGCCACACCCCCCGGCATGGTCCTACTCGCCCGGTCGAACATCGCCTTCGACTTCGATGTGCGGGCAAGATAGGCTGTATCGAAGATGTGCATTGAGATCGTTTCTCCTTTTTAATCGTAGATCAATTTGGGTGGTCACCAGGACCTGCCAGTTCTGAGCGGCGACCCTTCAGTGCTAATCCATAAAATCCCAAACAGGTTTGACCACAAAGTACACCAGCATGAGCGGGAACAGGCGTATGATCCCGTCTGTTGTATGACCGGTGGACATATAAAACATGATCGGGATAATCATGAGGGCCATGTAGACAATCACAAGCATTTTGCTGTGCAGAAGCCAGATAAGTACTGCAACCACTGCCGCCGCCAGGCTGAAAACTACATCTCCCCAGAGGACGAAGGAGCGTGTCTCCAGCGCGCCCTTAAGCGATGAGTAAAGCATGTATAAGTTGCCCGCTGCCGCCAGCAGCATCAGGTAAGACAGGCTTTTCCAAGATTTGTTGAACTGCTCTTCCGTCATCCTGGGTTTGACGGCAGGTGCAGGCGCTTGAGCGGATTTAATCTGGTTTGCCGAGCGCGTTTTTACCTTACGAGTGGCTTTGCGCGTCAAAACCAGCATCAAAAAAACGATGCCAAATATCAGCAATACCGTCTTTAAATCCAATACGGGGAGTTCCATTATTCCGCCAGTTTGATACCGATGCGCTTCGGCTGAGAATGACCAGCCATCATTTTTACCTTGACTGAGTGATTAATTGAGAATCGATTGTTATGTATAGTCATCCAGGACTGGCAGCCCTGGCAGGACTGCCAGTCCTGGCGCACAGTTATTCACAAGACAGGATCCGAACAGTCATCCCGCATTTGAGGAGTTATGCTCCAATCATCTGCATATTTACAGATAGGATCAGGTGGTCTCCTTTTCCTCTTTCGTAATCTTCCGGAAGGCATCGCGTATAGGCAGGAAACCCAGGTTGAGCCTCAGGCTCGGATCGACAGGTTCGCCGTAGTAGTCCACCAGTTTTCTGGGAGGTGAGGCTTTCTGGCTGGCGAGGGAAACAACGATCATCAAGATCAGTGAGGCGAAGACTGCAACGAAGGAGGCAATGTAGAGCGCATCCCACGCCGCGCACCACCAGGCTTCGCTGTACAGGCCTTGATCGGCTGTAAACTCGCAAACCGCGGCGGTGGACTGCCCACCCAGCCCCGTATTGAAGAAGAAGAGGGTGGCAAGCACCCAGATGACAAAACCACCCACGAAGGCAGACACCGCGCCCCAAGAGTTAGCCTTTTTCCAGTACATACCGAATGCAAAGGGTATGAACAGGCCAACCAGAAGCAGCGTCCAGGCGAAGATCGAGAGCTCATAGATGGTCTGGGCGAATAGAGCGATGGCAAGTGCGATCACTGCGTTGACGATCACCATGGCCCGCGTCGCCCATAAGGCTCTACTCCCTTCGAGTTTCTTACCCGTGAATACAGGGATCAGGTTCTCTGTTACAGCGGATGCCCCTGCAAGCAGCGAGCTGTCGGATGTGCTCATCAAGGCCGAAGACAATGCGGCGATGAAGATTGCCGTAAAGATCGGGGAAAGATGGGTCATGGCGGCTGACACAAGCAGGTAGCTGGTGTCCTCCATACCCGGGTTGAGCGCGAAGACCATGATCCCGATCAGGGGGGACATGATCCCGAAGAACAGGTAGAGGACGCCGGCGAAGTACGAGCCATACACAGAAGTCGCCTGGTTGCGGGCTGCCATGGAGCGCTGCATCAGGTCCTGGGTAGCTACAGATCCGAGTCCAATTGCCATCCAGGCTGCCAGCCAGTACATCCAGCCCGTCGCGCCGGTGTACCCTAGATATCCTTCACCCGCAATGGGCAGCAGACTGAAGGGTTCCGACACATAGGTAGACCCGCCGTTCGCAATCAATCCCGACCAGCCGCCAACCGCATTCAGCATCACCACGAAGACCAGAGTGATACCGCCCGCGGTCAGGAACATCTGGAAGAAATCCAGCAGGGTGTCCGCCATCATACCGCCCATGGTGGTATAGGCTGCCACGATGGTGATGATGATGATCATGCCCCATTGAGGGTCGATGCCGAACAAAGCCTGCACGATTGCCCCGCCTGCCACAATCTGTCCGGCAGTCCAGGAGAAGTACGTCAGAACTTCAGCCAGGACCGAAAGGACGATCATGGCTTTGTTATAGCGGCGCTCGAAGAAATCGACGATGGTCAGGTATTTCGCTCGCCGCATCAGGCGCACGAAAAATGCGCCCGATATGAACAAGCACATCGCCGCACCGAAGGGATCGAACACCACCCCTTGAAAACCATAGTCGTAGGCGGTTTCGGATGCGCCCATCAAGGTTTCAGCTGCGAACCAGGTTGCCATAATGGAAGCGGCGGCCATATGGATTGGCAGCCTGCGGCCCGCAACCACATAGTCTGTGTTATCTTCTACCCTGCGCGACGCCCAGATACCAACCGCCAGGCGGACAAGGAAAAAGATCACGATAAACAGTATAACCAGCCACGCTGCGTGGTAACCCTCCAGTATCATTGAGCCCTCCCAAAGTTAGAGTGTTTTGGCTATCTCCGCCAGTGTATCTTCCAGGCGGTCCAAGACTGCGTCGAGCTGTTCATAAGTGATCACCAGCGGCGGCTCGATGCGGATGGTGTGGGCGCTGGTCAAGGTGCCAGCAACTAGCACGCCGCGCTTGAACAAACCGGCTGCGACTTTGTAGCCAACTTCGGGATCGTTGAAGTGCTGACCGATCAGCAAACCCTTGCCGGTGATCGAGTGGTAGATTTGGGGATATTTCTCTGCGATGGCATCCAGCTTGGGGATCATGTACTCGCCCTTAGCAGCAGCCTGCTCCCACAGGCGGTCGCGCAAGGTGACGTGGATGGCGGCAATCGCCGCACTGCACGCCAGTGAACCTCCGCCAGTTGTCGTGGTATGGATGAAGGGATTGGGGTACATCATCGGCTGCCAGATCTCTTCGGTGGCGCAGAAGGCGCTGATCGGCATCACACCGCCGCCCAACGACTTGGCAATTGCCATGATATCCGGAGCCACATCCCAGTGATCCAGTCCCCATAGCTTGCCGGTGCGCCCCATGCCGGTCTGGACTTCGTCGGCAATCAACAGCACGCCGTAGTGTTTGGTCAGCTCGCGCACGCGCGGCCAGAAATCGTCCGGCGGAACGATACCGCCAGCTTCGCCCTGGATCGGCTCGAAGAGAACTGCGGCGATATCGATGCCTACTTTTTGGCAAATATCGAGCTGCTGCTCGACCGCGTCAGCATCGCCGAAGGGTACGTGATACACCGGTCCGCCGTAGAGCATGCCCGGCGGCTGACGGTAGTCTGCCTTGCCCATCATGCTCAACGAGCCCATGGTCTTGCCGTGAAAAGCCTTGACAGCCACGATAAAGCCGGATTTATGGCTGTACAGCTTAGCCAGCTTGATCGTACCTTCAATAGCCTCGGTGCCGCTGGCGCAGAAGAACGAATACTTGATATCGCCGGGGGTGATCTCCGCCAGCAAGCGCGCCAGCACGCCGCGCAGCGGATCGATCAGCTCCTGGCTGGGCATAGGCGTGCGCCCTAACTGCGCCCGGACATTATCCACAACTTCTGGGTGCGACCAACCTAAATCCAACAAGCCGTAGCCACCCAGGCAGTCGATATACTCGCGCCCGAGCACATCGCAAAAGATCGCCCCGTGCCCGGTCCACTCGACAGCCGCCCAGTCGCCAGCTTCGGTCACCGATTTGCGGTAATCCAGCCATCCCCTATTGAAATGTTCAGCAAAATTGTATTTGGACTCGTCGATGATTTGTTTCCCCTCAGCCTCAGTTACGGTAGCTTTATGGATGATATCAATCCATCGCTGCGAGTATTCAATTGCATCTTTATAGTTCACAGTCATTTTTTATTCTCCTGTGGTTCTAAATCGACTGAACGATTCGACTACGGATGAAAAAGAGATTGGCCTCCTTCCTTGCTTGAAACGTGACACACTGGCCTCACTCCGTAAGTGGCGGAGCGGGTCCGTTGGCATCATCCATGCAGAGCCCGTCAGGCAGATGCCATTGGTAAACATCTTTCAATGTAACGGGGACAATGTAGGTCGTGGTCTTGCGCACCCCAGGCAATTTTCCCACCACCTGGGTGACAAAGGCGTACATTTCAGCATTATCGCGCGCCACTACCTGTATGGAGACATCGCGTTCGCCGATGGAGCAAGCCACATACGAGACACATTCCTTCTGAGCCAGGGTGTCTGCCACCTCATGGATCATCCCTGGCTCCACCTCCAGGAATACATCGGCGATCACGTTAAATCCAAGGGCGTGCGGATGCGGGACAGCGCTGATGGTGATTACGCCTTCCCTCACCAGGCGATCGATGCGGTAGCGCACGACGCGCTGAGATATCCCCCCGATTCGGCGGGCGATCTCCGCCGCGGGCATTCGCCCATCTTCCATCAATAGCTCGACTATCTGGAAGTCAATTTTGTCGATTTTCGACATATTTTGTTATATATATTGCCGAATAGAACAAGATGACTGTTTATAATGTAACAAATTTTTAGTAATAAGTCAATAAGGAATTTGGGACGTGTCTGTAACATACACGGTTGGTGAGTTTTTATATCCCACTTGAGACGGAAATTTGGCACGGAATCAGGTGTCGACCCGCCACTTTGTTACCCGTTTCTATGCTAAATACGAGCAGTTTGTCCCACCAAATTTATAACCCACCGCTTATGTTACAGTCACGGATGTTTGAATAAATGACGCGAAATTTTGGTGCGTTTGTTGTCGGTTAAATCTAATGGAGACAATCCCCCAAGAGGGTTGTCCGGGATAAAGCAGCGAATAAGGTGCTCCAATAAATAATATCCCCTGTGAGACATTCAAGCTAAG
>Ga0105094_10000188_pt1 | contig 28683 bp, 24 predicted proteins | sample PPLLak1March2015_2_FD_87023 | JGI IMG/M metagenome (GOLD analysis project Ga0105094, IMG submission 87023) | Freshwater sediment microbial communities from Prairie Pothole Lake near Jamestown, North Dakota, USA - PPLs Lake P8 Core (3) Depth... | ecosystem: Environmental > Aquatic > Freshwater >...
AACTGCTGGCCGAAACGGGGATGGGTTTCCCATTGGCCTTTGAGGCGCAGGGCCTGACCGGGGCTGACGCCGGGCAGATAGCCGACCACCGTGATCGGGCGCGGCTGCCGGTCGGCCTGAACCCTGGCCACGGTGTAGTGGTTTTGCGGGTTGTGGTAGGTGATCCGCTCGAGGTGGCCGTCAAGGGTCGTCGCCTCAGGGGGCGCAAAGGGGGTCATGGGCAATGATCCAATCGACGGCCGCGAAAAGATCGGCGGCCACATGGTCCGGCCGGTCCAGCCGGCCGGATAAGGCCTTTTCGGCTTCCGCGCCGTTTCCGGTGCGGACCAGGACCGCCAGGCGAACCCCGGCCGCGCGGGCTGCGGCGATGTCTTTGGGGCTGTCGCCAACCATGACGGCCCTCGAGAGGTCGATCGCGTGGCGCTCGCGCGCCGCCCAAATCAGCCCGGGGCGGGGCTTGCGGCAGGTGCAGGCTTGATCCGGGTGGTGGGGGCAGAAAAAAATATCCCGGATCTCCCCGCCGGCCGCCCGGACCGCGGCACACATGCGGGCGTGCAGGTCGCTGAGGGTCGCCAGCGTCATTATCCCGCGCCCAACGGCGGACTGGTTGGTGATCACGATGGTGGTAAAGCCCGCGCGCTTGAGACGGGCGAGGGCCCGGCGGCTGCGGGGCAAAAACTCGAACTGCTGCCAGCTTGTGATGTAATTAGGGGAGTCGCGGTTGATGACCCCGTCGCGGTCCAGAAATACGACCTTGGAAAGCATGCCCCCCCTGCGCTATTCGGCCACGATGAAGGCGTTGGGAAACCCATTGCGTGCCAGGCTCTGGCGGTAGGCTTCGGCTTGGTCGAGGTTTTCGAAACGCCCGACCCTGACCCCGTGCAGTTCTCCGTGGGCGGGGCTCTGGTAGACCCGCACGTGGGCGTCGGTGAAACTCTTCAGCAGCTCCCGGCGCTGGTGTTCAGCATTTTGCGGGTCCCGAAAAGCACCCACCTGGAAGGTGAAATTCCCGGCCTGGTAGTCGATCGGTCGGTAGCTGGGGGCCTCCTGAGTCGAGCTGGCGGCTGCCGCTCCCAGGGCCACCACTTCCACCGGGGCGGTGCCCGGGCCGACCACCCCGATTTCCTTGGCCGCCGTATAGGACAGGTCGATGATCCGACCGCTTACAAAAGGGCCGCGATCGTTGATTTTGACCACGATGCTGCGGTTGTTGTCCAGGTTGCGGACCTTCACATAGGTATCGAACGGCAGGGTCTTGTGGGCGGCCGTCAGGGCGTACATGTCGTAGATTTCGCCGTTGGAGGTCCGGCGGCCGTGAAATTTTTCGCCGTACCATGACGCCCGGCCGTTCTCGGTGAACCCCCGGGCGTGGGTCAGCGGCTGATACCAGGTGCCGTAAACCTGGTAGGGCTTGGGGACTTGGACCGCAGGCGGCGGCGCTTTCGCCGCCGGGGGGGCGGCCGGCCCCGGCGGCACGGTTTGCAGGGGCGCGGAACACCCGCCCACCACCAGTAGCCACGCGGCGGCGAAAGCCAGACGACGGTAAGTTCGATGGGGTCGCATGTTACTTCGCCAGGGCCAGCTTCAACACGTCCATCATCTTGTCCACGAAGTGGAAGGTGATGTCCCGCTGGACCCGTTTGGGGAGGTCCTCCAGGTCCTTGCTGTTGAACTTGGGCATGATGATGGTCTTGATGCCGGCCCGGTGGGCGGCCAGGACCTTTTCCTTAATGCCCCCGACGGGCAGCACTTGGCCGCGCAGGGTGATCTCGCCGGTCATGGCCAGGTCCCGGTGGATCGCGGTGTCCGTCAGCAGCGATACCAGGGCGGTCAGCATGGTCACCCCGGCCGATGGACCGTCCTTGGGAATGGCGCCCGCCGGGACGTGGATGTGGATGTCGTGCTTGTCGAAAAAGTCGTTCGGGATTTTCAGCCGTTCGGCATGCGATCGAATGAAGCTCAGCGCCGCGGAGGCCGATTCCTTCATCACCTCGCCGAGCTGGCCGGTCAGGGTCAGGCCTTTGCTGCCGCGCATGGCGGTGGCCTCGATGAACAGCAGGTCCCCGCCGGTCGGCGTCCAGGCCAGCCCCATGGCGACCCCCGGCGTCAGAATCCGGGCCTTGGCCTCGGCCGTGACGCGCACCGGCCCCAGAAACTTGGGTATGTTTTTGACTTTGATGGCCACCTTTTGGACTTCGCCCTGGGCGATCATGCTGGCCGCGCCGCGGCAGATGGAGGCGATTTCGCGCTCCAGATTGCGCAGCCCGGCCTCCCGGGTGTAACCGGAAATGATCTGCTTGATGGCGCCGCGCGTAAAGCTCAGGTCGTCTGTTTTGAGCCCATGGGCTTCGCGCTGCCGCGGGACCAGGTAGCGGTTGGCGATCTTGATCTTCTCGTCCTCGGTATAGCCCACCAGCTGAATCACTTCCATGCGGTCCCGCAGCGGCGGCGGGATGGTGTCCAAGACGTTGGCCGTGGCGATGAACATCACCTTGCTGAGGTCAAAGGCCACGTCCAGGTAGTGGTCGGTAAAGGAAAAATTCTGCTCGGGGTCGAGGACCTCCAGCAGGGCCGATGAGGGGTCTCCGCGGAAATCGCTGCCGACCTTGTCGATTTCATCCAGCATGAAGACCGGGTTGTTGGACTCGGCGCGCCGCAGCCCCTGGATGACGCGCCCGGGGAGCGCCCCCACGTATGTTCGCCGGTGGCCGCGGATTTCGGCTTCATCGCGGACGCCTCCCAGCGACATCCGGATGAACTTGCGTCCCAGGGCCCGCGCGATGGAGTGCCCCAGTGAGGTCTTGCCGGTTCCGGGCGGTCCGGCGAAGCACAGGATCGGGCCCTTGGAATCCGGTTTGAGCTTGCGCACCGCCAGGTACTCGATGATCCGCTTTTTGGCTTTTTCCAGCCCGAAGTGGTCGTCATCCAGTACTTTGCGGGCCTTGCGGATATCCAGGTTGTCCTGGGTGCTCTCGCTCCAGGGCAGCGCGGTGAGCCAGTCCAGATAGGTCGAGGCAACGGTGTATTCCGCGGAGGAGGGGTGCATCCGGGACAGGCGGTCCAGCTCGCGCTCGGCTTCCTTGACGGCCTCTGGGGGGAGGTTTTTTTTCTCGATCTTGGTGCGGTACTCCTCGATCTCCACCCCGGCATCGTCCTTTTCCCCCAGCTCATCCTTGATGGCCTTGAGCTGCTCGCGGAGGAAGTACTCCCGTTGGCGTTTGTCCATATCGCCTTTGACCTGGGTCTGGATCTTGTTGCCGAGTTCCAGAATTTCAAGCTGGTAGGTGACGATCCGGGTGGCCTCCTTGAGCCTTTGCTTGATGTCCGTGGTCTGCAGGATGTTCTGCTTTTCCTCCACTTTGGAGTTGAGCGTGGACGCGATCATGTCCGCCAGCGTGCCGGGTTCCTTGATGGACTTGGCCATGGCGAGGACTTCCTGCGGCAGTCCCGGCGAAAGCTCCACCACCCGGCCAAAGAGCCCCATGATGTTGCTCACGAGGGCTTCGGTTTCCTTGTCCTTGACCTCCTCTTCGGGTATGTGAACCACCCGCGCCTTGAGAAACGGCAGGCCCTCTTCGAAGGTTTCGACCCTGAAGCGGCTCAGTCCCTGAACCAGCAGCTGGACCTTGCTGTCATCGGATTTGGCCATCTTCAGGATCAGGGCGCTGGTGCCCACCCGGGCCAGATCCTCGTGGGACTGGTCCTTATTTTTCGATCGCCTTTCCGAGAGCAAAAGCCCCACGATCCGATCCTTGGACATGGCCTCGTCCACCAGCTGGATGGACTCTTTCTGCATGACCACCAGCGGCAGAACCATCTTGGGAAAGAGGACCGCATCGAAGAGGGGCATGATCGGAAGCAGGTCGGGTATTTTTTCGGTGCTCATCTCCCCAGGCGAATGCTGTTCAGTCATATTTGCCTCCCACACGTGGGTTCAAAAAATTTCGGGTTAAGGTCGCCAGCGCCGAGGGTCACCCTTCGGTAATGGGAATTTTATGGGTTTTGTCAGACAGCATTTTGGGCAGTGTTATCTTGAGATAGCCGTTGGAATAGAGCGCCGTCACCTTTTCGGTGTCCACCGGCGCAGACAGGAAGAGGAAGCGTTCGAAGTGGCCGTACTGGATCTCCGCCAGCCGGTAGGTACCCTTCTCCATCTCCGGTAGATCCTTGCGTCGGCCGCAGATCTTGATGGCCTTGCTGCTGATTTCCAGCTCCAGGTCTTCCTTGCGGACCCCGGCGATTTCGGCCAGAATAATGATCTCCCGGGCGGTTTCGTACATATCCATCTGGGGTTTCCAGGAACATTCCGAGCAGTTGAACATGGGGCCGACCGAGCGGAACATCTCCTCGATGGTTTTTTCGAATTTGGAACCTAATTGATCAAAATCATCTCCAAAGCGAATTTTGATAAAGTCCATTTTCGGCTCCTGCGGTTGCGGGTAGGGAAAGGGGATTTTACTCGTAAAATAAACCGAAAGTAACATCGCATCGGGGTTTTGTAAAGCTAAAGAAGCCGCCCAGGGACGGGCGTCAAGGCGTCGGGCGCAAAGAGGCATATCCGGGTGCCGGGGCTTTTCGGAAGGGTCTTTTCCTGGTATGTTGCGCTGATTCCAAGCGCCGGGAGCTGACCCAGGGGGGCGACAGATCCATGACGACACCAGTACAGGCCCGTTCTTTGCGATGGGTAATCCGCTCGCAGTACTTCCTCTACTTCGGGGTGCTGGGTATTTTTCTGCCGTTCTTTAACCTCTACTGCCACCGCATCGGCTTCAGCGGGATGCAGATCGGGGTCCTGTCGGCGCTGCGGTCGGTGGTTTCGGTTGTCTTTCCGCTGGTCTGGGGCATTCTGGCAGACCGCTACGACTGCCGCCGGCCGATTTTCATCTTCTGCCAGTTTGCCAGCATGGCCCTCTGGGGGTTGTTTCTCTTCACCACCGACTTTCACCTCATGCTGGCCATAACCGTGGGCTACGGAATTTTTTTTGCGCCGCTGATCCCCTTTCTGGAAACCTTCACTATGGAGATCCTCGGAGCCCGAAAACAGGCTTACGGTAAAATCCGCGCCTGGGGCTCCATCAGCTTCATCCTGACGGTGCTGGTGCTGGGAAAAATTGTCGACCTTTTTTCGATCCGCGTGATTCTTTACCTGATTTTGGCGGGTGCCTTCCTGCAGGCGCTGGTATCGCTGCTGATGCCGGCTCCCAGCCGGCGCAAGCAGCTGACCCCGACCTTTCGTCCCGGCCTTGCGGCCCGCAAGGAGGCCCTGGTTTTTTTCTTGAGCGCGTTTTTGATGCTGGTCAGCCACGGCACCTACTACGGTTTTTTTTCCATTCACCTGGCTGAGCTTGGCTTTGGGGGCACTTTCATCGGCGCCGCCTGGGCGCTGGCCTCCAGCGCCGAAATCATAATGATGATCCGCTCGGATGTTCTTTTCAAACGCTTTTCGCTCGAAAAGGTCCTGCTCTTCTCTTTTGCCGTGGCCATTCTGCGCTGGCTGCTGCTCGCCGCGGTGCGCTCCCCGTGGCCCATCCTGGCGACCCAACTGCTGCATGCCGTGACCTATGGCTCTTTCCACATGGCCAGTATTCTCTTTATCGACCGCCTTGCGCCGGATAATGCCAAAACCCTCGGGCAGGCCCTCAACAACGCCGTGACCTACGGCCTGGGGATGATGGTCGGTTTTTTTGTGAACGGTTTTTTTTATGAAACCATCGGGGCGCATGCGCTCTTCCTCTTCAGTGCCCTGACGGCCCTGGCCGGCGGCCTGATCTTCGCCGCCGGCTGCCTGCGGCGGGGCCGGAACCCGAGCCCTTCGGCGCTTTGATTCCAGGGCTTTGGCGGCGCAGGCGGTTTACAGCATGTCCGGTCTGTGTTAATTTCTATAAAATAGGTTGCAGCGCGACCGCATGCCCGCGACCCTGACCGTCAGCATCCCACCGGCAACCCCTGACCCAAGGAGGCGGTATGTCATTTAAAGCCAATCTTCTCCAGAAAATCAAAATCGACGGGCTTTTCGACGAAGTCCTGCGGTCCATCGGACCGACGGGCAGCGAGCGGCGCACCGACAAGGACGCCATGCGCCGGCTGCTGGCGATGGGCGGTTTCGCATCGCGGCGGGAGCGGGATCTGGATCTCTATTTTTTCAAGACCGAGGCCGGCAAGGCCCAGGTCATGGTGCTGGACAACGACCTGCCAATCTATCAAAGCGGCGCGGAGGATGTGGCCCTGCGCAAGAGCCCGACCGTCAAGGAAATGCTCAACATCCGCAACATCGTCAAGATCCTGAACGACGCCGACGTGGTCGTCAGTAAAAAAGAGCAGTCGGCCGCCACCATCCGCCGCCTTTGCCTGCAACGGCTGGATCTGCGCTTCAGCGCGGCCGATATCGAGGCGCTCGCGGCCGAGGGCCGGAGTGCCCTGGAGCTCGGCAATACCGAAACGGTTTCCGAAACCCTGATGCTCTTTGCAGCGATTTTGGGGCTGCAGCCGCTCCCCAAGGCGCTCAAGGTCGGCCGCTGCGAGGTTTGGAGTGCTGCGGCCGCCGCAGAACAGGGCCGGCCGGCCTACGGCCCCCTGATTTTGTTCGAGGCGGAGGAAAACCGCCTGCTGCTCCTCGATCAGAAAATCCACCCCGATGACCCCGAAGCGCTCGAGCACTACCACCAGGTGGCCCTTGGCAAACAGCCGCCCTCGGCGTCCGGCGCCGCCGTCTGGACCTTCCTGCAAAACGCCGTCCTGGCCCGGGACAGCCGCGAGGTTGCACTGGAGACGACCTGATGCACTACGAAGGCAACATCATTCGCCCCCCCAGCGAGGCCAACAGCATCCTGCTGCAGGTCACCGTCGGCTGCTCGCACAACAAGTGCACGTTCTGCGGGGCATACAAAGGCGAGCGTTTCCGGATCAAACCGGACGCGGTCATCCTGGAGGACATCGCCTTTGCCGCGGCCCATTGCCAACACCAGCGGCGGGTATTTCTGTGCGACGGCGACGCCCTGATCGTTCCCCAGAAAAGGCTTCTGCGGATTCTGAAAGAAATTCGCCGGCAGCTGCCGTGGGTCACGCGGGTGGGAGTTTACGCGAATGCCAAGAGTATCGGCCTTAAAACACCCGAGGCGCTCGGCGAGCTTCGCGAGCTGGGCCTGGGCATTGCTTACATGGGACTGGAAACCGGAGACGATGCGACCCTCAGGCAGATCCGCAAGGGGGTCACGGCCGAAACCATGATTCAGATGGGACGCAAGCTCCGCGCGGCCGGGATCAAGCTGTCGGTCACGGTGCTGCTGGGAATCGCCGGGCGCGAGCGCTCCATGACCCATGCCCGCGAGACCGGGCGGGTGCTGAGCGCCATCGATCCCGAATATGTGGGGGCGCTCAGTCTGATGCTGATCCCCGGCACCCCGCTGCACGCCGATTTTGCCGCCGGCAGCTTCCCCCTGCTCACGTCGGCTGAAATGCTCCAGGAACTGGGGGCGATGATCGCCCATACCACCCTTTCGCGGGGGCTCTTCCACGCCAACCACGCTTCGAACTACCTTCCGATCAAAGCCCGCCTGCCCCGGGATAAAGAGACCACCCTGCAGCTGATCGATCAGGCCCTGTCGGGCAAGGTCGCCCTCAAGCCCGAATACCTGCGCGCCCTGTAAATTCGCTGAGGGGAAGCTGGCGGCGCTCACCGGCGCCCCAAAATGGTTGCAACGGCATTCAAAGCGGTGTACAGAGCCCTCCAGCCGGCTGAACCCCCCATTTTTGCACCCTTGCAGGAGATTCTAAAATGAGTCCAGGCCCATCATCGCATCACTGTACGCTGGAGGATATATGCATCAACACGATCCGCGTTCTTTCGATGGACGCCGTGCAGAAGGCCAACTCCGGCCACCCCGGGGCCCCCATGGGGCTGGCGGCGGCGGCCTACGTCCTCTGGCAGCGCTTTCTGGTCCACAACCCCCATAATCCGGCCTGGGCCAACCGCGACCGGTTCGTTCTTTCCGGCGGACATGCCTCCATGCTGCTTTACAGCCTGCTGTATCTCACCGGCTACCAGCTGAGCCTCGAAGACCTGATGAACTTCCGCCAGTGGGGCGCCAAAACGCCCGGGCACCCGGAATACGGGCATACCCCCGGTGTGGAAACCACCACCGGCCCCCTGGGGCAGGGGATCGCCAACGCCGTTGGCATGGCCATGGCCGAGCGCCATCTGGCCGCGCGCTTCAACCGTCCGGGGCATGCGGTGGTGGATCACTATACCTACGTGATGTGCGGCGACGGCGACCTGATGGAGGGCCTTTCGGCGGAAGCGGCCTCGCTCGCCGGTCATCTCGGTCTCGGGCGCCTGGTCTGTCTGTACGACAACAACAAGATCTCCATCGAGGGCAGCACCGATTTAACTTTCACCGAGGACGTGCCCCGGCGCTTTGCGGCCGTGGGCTGGCATGTCCAGGAAGTGGCCGACGGCAACGACCTCGCCGCCGTCGCGGCGGCGATTGCAGCGGCCAGGGCAGAGGACGCCAGGCCCTCGCTGATCAGCATCCGCACCGAGATCGCCTACGGCAGCCCCAACAAGCAGGGCTCGGCGGATGCCCACGGCGCGCCCCTGGGCGAAGCCGAAGTCTGTTTGACCAAGAAAAACCTGGGATGCCCCGAAGACGGCGCTTTTTGCGTTCCCGACACCGCCCTGGCGACCATGCGGGAGAGCGAGGCCAAGGGGGCCGCGGCCGAGGCTGAATGGCGGCTGCGCTTCGACGCATACCGGGCCGCGCACCCCGAGCTGGCCCGGGAACTGCTGGTGGCCTTGAGCGGCGCGCTGCCCGCCGACTGGGCGGCGGCTTTGCCGGTCTTTGCCCCGGCGGACGGGCCGATGGCCACCCGCTCGGCCTCGGGCGCGGTCTTAAACGCCCTGGCGGGCAGGATTGCCTGCCTGATGGGGGGGTCGGCGGACCTGGCGCCCTCCAACAAAACGCTTATCAGCGGAGTGCCCGATTTTCAGAAAACCTCTTACCATGGCCGCAACATCCGCTTCGGCGTGCGCGAGCACGCCATGGCGGCGGTGCTCTCCGGCATGGCCCTGCACGGCGGCATCCGCCCTTACGGGGGCACCTTTCTGGTCTTTGCCGATTACATGCGCCCCGCCATCCGGCTGGCCGCGCTGATGCAGCTGCCGGTGGTCTACGTTTTCACCCACGACAGTATTGCCGTGGGGGAGGACGGCCCCACCCATCAACCGGTGGAGCACCTTGCCAGCCTGCGGGTCATCCCGGGGCTGACGGTCATCCGGCCGGCGGATGCCAACGAGACCGCCGCCGCCTGGCAGCAGGCGCTGGCCGCCAAGGGGCCGGTGGCATTGATCCTGAGCCGCCAGAAGCTGCCGGTGCTGGACAGGGGGGTCTATCCGCCGGCGTCCGAGCTGGCGCGCGGAGGGTATGTGCTGGTGGACGGCGGTCGATCGCCCGATGCGATTCTGATCGCCACTGGTGCCGAGGTCCACATCACTCTCGAGGCCCAAAAGATACTCGCCGATCAGGGGGTGGCCGCGCGGGTGGTGAACCTGCCCAGCTGGGAGCTCTTCGAGCAGCAGGATGCGGCTTACCGGGAAACCGTCCTGCCCTCGGCGGTGACGGCCAGAGTGGCGGTCGAGGCCGGGGTTCCCATGGGCTGGGAGCGGTATGTGGGCTGCGGCGGCCAGGTAATCGGCATGACCACTTTCGGGGCTTCGGCGCCGGGGAGCATCGTTCTGCAGAAATTCGGATTCAGCGCCGCCAACATCGTCCAAAAAACCCTGGCGCTCCTGAAGCGCTAGTCAGCGCGTTTGCGGGGTTAAGGTCTTGCCAGAGCCCGTCTTGCCCTTCGGGGGGAGGCGGGCTTTTTTTTGTGCCACAGCGCCCGTCTGCCGACGGCGCCGGTTCAGGCTGCCGCCAGGTTTTTCAGAAAGGACAACCGCTCCCAGCTGAAGGGCTCTTTCTGGCAGGGGAAGATGGCGTTGTTGGTGAAAATCGGGTCAGCGGCCAGGTCATAGCGCGAGGACGCCACCGCGGCCGGCCACATGGCGGTGTGCGGAATCGGGCTGTAGTAGGCCAGCACCGGCGTGATGCCGGCGGTCTTGACGGTTTCAATCGATCGTGTCACGGCGGCCAGCGGCTGGCCGGGCAGCCCGGCCAGGAGGTAGGCCCCGATCCGGCGGGCGTCGAATCCCGCCCTTTTCAGACACCCGACCGCCCGCCGGAAGTCTTTGGCCGTCACCTTGTGGTCCATCTCCGCGCGCGCTTCAAAGGCGGTTGTCTCCAGTCCCAGGCGCAGGCTTTGAAACCCGGCGCGCATCATCAGGTCGGCCGTCGGGTCGTCGATTTTCCGGATATGGACCGCGTTGGGGGTATGAAAACGGACCGCCAGCCCGGTCCGCAGCACCCCTTCCATGATCGGCCTGAAATGGGCGGCGCTATTAGTCAGCAGGGCGTCGTCGTAAAACACGAATTCCCGCACCCCGAAGGTTTCATGCCAGTAGCGGATCTCGGCCACCACCGCCCGCGGGCTGCGCCTGCGGCAGCCGCTGCGCAGGTAGCCTGCGGCGCAGTAGGCGCAGTCAAAGGGGCAGCCCTGGGAGGTGATCAGACAGACATACGGCACCTGGCGCTGAAGGTCGAAGGCCGGGTAGGGGGTGGAGTCGAGCTGGGCGGGGTCGAAGCACCGTTCGGGGCAGAAACCGGTGAATTCGGCCACCAGGTCGAGGACCCGGTTTTCACCAGGGCCGGTCAGGACCCGGTCGGCGCCGCAGACCCGCGCGGCGTGCTCCGGGCAGAGGGTCGCGTAAATGCCGCCCAGAATGACGGGGACCGTCGGAAACGCGGTTTTCAGGGCGGCGATGGTTTCCACCACGCCGGGATACCAGTAGGTCATGATGCCCGAGACCATGATCAGGTCCGGGGGCGACAGGCCCGCCAGGTCCTGGCGCAGCCATGCCGGCCGGATGCCGTAGCGGGAGTACTGGCGGGGGATATCCTCCAGACCCGGCGGGTTGCACAGCCGGGTTTTGTGGTAGGCGCCCCGGCCGTTGCGGGCCAGCGGGTCAGCGGGGGGCGCGCAGGGGTGGAAGCGGTCGAGGCAGTCGATGTAGGACACGCGGCAGCCGTGCAGGCGCAAAATCGCGGCCAGGGTCAAGAGCCCCATGGGCTTGGCCCAGAAATCGAAAGCGGCGAAATCGTGGATCCACGGGTTGACCAGCAGAATGTGGGGGGGCTTGGGGGTCATCGCAAAACACCCTCCGGTCGGCTTGGCCGGTGCCCTGCGCATGCGGGCCGGCAGCCGCTTCGCTGCGGGGGTTTGCGGCGGCTGTTTTGACCGGGCCTCAATCGTCTTCGTCGCCGGCGGGGAAGTAGGCCATGGAGGTTTTTTTCAGTTCGCGGCGGCTGAAAAGCAGGGTGTATGCCGGCACGCCGGTCGCCGCCGAAATCCGGCGCGCGGCGTCGCGGCACGCGGCCTCGTCCCTGGCATGGATCATGGTGTAGACGTTGTAAGGCCACTGGGGGGTAGGGTTGCGGTGGTAGCAGTGGGAGACCTCGCCGAAGCCGGCCATCTGGTCCCCGACCGCGTCGACCCGGTCCTCGGCCACCTGCCAGGCCACCATGGCGTTGGCTTCGAATCCGGATTTCTGATGGCGCAAGGTGGCGCCGAAGCGGCGGATGACCCCCCTGCGGCACAGGTTTTTGAGGTGATCCAGGAGCGCTTCTTCGGAGATCTCCAGGCTGCGGGCGATTTCAAGGTAAGGCCGGGCGGTGATCGGGAGGTCGCCCTGGATGGATGCGATGATCTTTTTGTCGAGTTCGGTCAGCATGGCACGATTTAAGAGTCTCGCGATCGAAAAGTCAAGGGGGGTTTCCGCCCGGTGGAGGCTTATCGGGAAAAAGACGGCGAATATCGGCTTCTGTCGCCCGGCAGACCCCGCGCTCGGTGATAAAGCCGGTCACCAGGCGTGCCGGGGTGACATCGAAGGCGTAATTGGCTGCCGGGCTGTCCGCCGGCGGTACGAGCACCCGCTCCAGGCGGTCGCCCGCCAGCCCCTGGACGTAGCGCACCTCATCGGGCGCGCGCTCCTCGATGGGGATTTCGCGAAGCCCGTCGCGCAGATGCCAGTCGAAAGTGCTGGAGGGCAGCGCCACGTAAAACGGGACCCCGTTGTCACGGGCCGCCAGGGCCTTGAGGTAGGTGCCGATCTTGTTGGCGACGTCTCCGGTGCAGGTGGTCCGGTCGGTGCCCACGATGACCATGTCCACCAGGCCGTGCTGCATCAGGTGGCCGCCGGCGTTGTCGGTGATGATGGTGTGGCGGACGCCCCGCTGGCCCAGTTCCCAGGCGGTCAGGCGCGCCCCCTGGTTGAGCGGCCGGGTTTCATCGACCCACACGTGGACGTCGATCCCGGCCTCGGCGGCCAGGTAGATCGGGGCGGTGGCGGTGCCGTAATCCACGCACGCCAGCCAGCCGGCGTTGCAATGGGTCAGGATGTTGACGGTTTCCCCACCCCGCTCAGCGTGAAGCGCGCGGATCAGGGGCAGCCCCGCTTCCCCGATGCGGCGGCAATTCTCCAACTCCTCTTCCCAGACCGCGTCCGCAGCGCGCCGGGCGGCCTCCGGGCGCGCCGCCGGCGGAGCGGCGAGGGTCGTGGCCAGAACGCGCGCCACCGCCCAGGCGAGGTTGACGGCCGTTGGCCGGGCGTCTGTAAGGAGGCGCGCGGCCTGCCGAAGGCTGTCGTCATCCACTCCTCTGCCGGCGTAGGCCCGGGCGGCCAGGAAAAGCCCGTAAGCGGCGGTGACCCCGATCAGCGGGGCGCCGCGCACTGCCATTTCCCGGATGGCCCGCTCGGCGTCGGCGACGGTCTCGAGGTCGATTACGACCAGCTCGTGGGGCAGCAGGCGCTGGTCGATGATGCTGACCTTATCGGTGCGGTGGTCGCGCCGGATCGGGCGCAGTTTGTGGGGCGCGGTGGTCATATGGGTCTCCTTGCGGGTTCAGGTTACAAAAAGGGGCACCGGCGCAAACCGGTTGACGTCGATCAGCCCCCGGTCGGTGATCTTCAGCTCTGGAATCACCGCAAGTGCCAGAAACGACAGGGTCATAAAGGGATCCTGCAGGCCCGCGCCGAGGTCCCGTGCCGCCCGCAGCAGCTGGTCCAGGGCGCTTCTGACCGCCTCGACCGGCTCGAGCGACATCAGGCCGGCCACCGGCAGGGGCAATTGCGCGTGGACCCCGCGCTGGCTGGCGACGACCAGTCCGCCGCCCATCTTGACCAGCGCCGCGAGAGCGGTCTGCATGGCGCCGTCATCGGCGCCGACCACGATCAGGTTGTGTGAATCGTGGGCCACACTGGCGGCCAGGGCCCCCTGTTTCAGGCCCAGGCCGCGGACAAAACCGATTCCGGTGCGGCCGGTTCCCGTATGGCGCTCGACCACCGCGATTTTGAGCAGGTCGCGGTCGGGGTCGGCAACCGCGGCGCCGTCCCGGGCGGTAACCCCTACGATCAGCTGGCGGGTGATGATCTGGTCGGGCACGATGGCGATCACCCGCATCCGGTCGCCGAGAATCGGGACCCGCAGATCCACCCGCTCCAGGGGGACATTCATGCTGGCGGGCACAGCCGCGGCAGCCGGCGCGGGGCGCGCCAGGGTCATGCGCCCGTTGCGGGCCACGATCTTGCCGCGAACATAGACCGCCTCGATCTGCGGGCAGGTCAAATCCGAGAAGACCACCAGGTCGGCCTGCCGGCCCGGCGCAATGGCGCCCAGGGTTTTCAGGCCGAAGTATTCCGCCGGGTTGAGGGTCGCCATCTGGATGGCCGTCAGGGGGTCGAGCCCCAGGCGGATCGCCTGGCGCACGATGCTGTCGATATGGCCCTCGCCGAGCAAGTCCTGGGGGTGGCGGTCATCGGTGCACCACATCATGCGACGGGCGCTGTGGCGGTCGACCACCGGCAGCAGCGCGGCCAGATTGCGGGCCGCGCTGCCCTCGCGGATCATGATGTGCATCCCGGCGGCGAGTTTGGCGCGGGCCTCGGCCGCCGTGCTGCATTCATGGTCGCTGGCGATCCCCGCCGCGGCATAGGCGTTGAGGTCCAGCCCGCTCAGTCCGGGTGCGTGGCCGTCGGCCGGTTTGCGGTGGGCCCGGGCGGCTTCGATTTTGCGCAACACCTCCGGGTCGGCCTGCAGCACACCGGGGAAGTTCATCATTTCCCCCAGGGCCACGACCCGCTCGTTTTTGAAGTAAGGTGCCAGCTCCCGGTCGCCCAGAGCGGCGCCGGCGGTCTCCATCGGCGTTGCCGGCACGCATGACGGGAGGGTGAAATAAACGTTCAAGGGCTGGTCGACAGCCGAGCGCAGCATGTAGTCGATGCCCCTCAGACCCAGCACATTGGCGATTTCGTGGGGATCGGCGCACACCGTGGTGGTGCCGCAGGGCACCACCGCCCGGGCAAATTCGGCCACCACCACCATGGCGCTTTCGATGTGCACGTGCGGGTCGATGAAGCCCGGGGCCAGATAGCGGCCCTCCAGGTCAACATAGCGGCGGCCCTTGTAGGGGCCGATCCCCAGGATCGTGCCGGCGCTCACGGCCAGGTCGCCGTGGACGATTTTACCGCAAAAAACGTCGATGATGCGGGCGTTTTTCAGGACCAGGTCGGCAGCCCGTTCTCCCCGGGCGGACCGGATGATGCTGGCAAGTGTCATGGATGGGTCCCTATCTGCCTGTCGAAGGGCGGATTTTGCGGGCGATGGCCGTCACCTCGCGGCGGATTTCGCCGACATCGAGGCTTTGCAGCCTTCCGTTCGCCACCAGGTGCCGTCCGGCCACGAGGACTTCCCGAACGTCGTCGCCGCGGGCGGCGTACACCAGGTGCGAGGCCGGGTGGTAGATCGGTACCAGGTGCGGCGCATCGGTTGCGAGGACGGTGATGTCGGCGGCCTTGCCGATTTCCAGCGAGCCGCTGACCGCACCGAGGCCGATGGCCTCGGCGCCGCGGATAGTGGCCATCTCGATGACGGTTCGGGCCGCGCAGGCCGTCGGGTCCCCGCTGCGAACCTTGTGGAGTTTGGCCGCGGTGTCCATTTCGTGCAACAGGTCGAGGTCGTTGTTGCTGGCGCAGCCGTCGGTGCCTAAGCCTACGGTGATCCCGGCCGCCAGGAATTCAGGGACCGGCGCAATGCCGCTGGCCAGCTTCATGTTGCTTTGGGGGTTGTGGGAGATCGCGGCCCCACCGGCGGCGATGCGCGCGATGTCGCGCTCGTCGGCCCAGACGCAGTGCACCAGGAGGGTCCCCGGCGTCAGGAGGCCGAGACCGTCCAGGTAGGCGATCGGCGAGGCGCCGTGGCGGGCGCGGCTCCCGTCGCACTCTTGACGGGTCTCGGCGGCGTGGATCTGGAAGAGCGCGCCGAATTCGGCGGCCAGGGCCTTGGCCGCGCGCAGCGTGTCCGCGCTGCAGGTGTAGGGCGAATGACAGAACACCGCCGGGGTGATCAGCGGCGAACGCGACCGCCAGTGCACCAGGAAATCGCGGGCCGCGGCGATGTTGTCCTTCGGGTCGGCCACGCCCGGTGCCGCAAAATCGATGACCCCCTGCCCCAGGACCGCCCGCATCCCGGAGTCCGCAACGGCCGCGGCCACCTGGTTTTCGAGGAAATAGCCGTCACAGCAGGTGGTCGTGCCCGACAGGAGCATTTCGGCACACGCCAGGCGGGCGCCCCAGCCCACCGTCGCGGGGCTGATATGCCGGCGCTCCGCCGGGAAGATATGGTCGTGCAACCATTCTTCCAGGGGCAGGTCGTCGGCCAGGCCGCGGAAAAGCGTCATCGGCAGATGGGTGTGGGTGTTGACCAGCCCCGGCAAGATGATGCCGCCGCGGGCGTCGATGCACGCCGCGGCCTGCGGGTGCGCGGCGCCTGCGGCAGCCGGGCCCAGCGCGGCGATCCGGCCGTTGCGGATCCCGACAAACCCCGGGGAAAAGATGTCAAAGGCGGGGTTGACGGTCAGCACGATGCCGTTGTGAATCAGGGTGTCGTAAGTCATCAAACGCCTTTTGGGGATTTCAGCCGGACCCGCCGCCGCTGCGTTATTTAGGGTGCAGGGTCAGCGGGATGCGGCCCCGATTTGGGTTGCAATCGCCCGCACGTCCGCGGTGATCCGCTCGAGATCCAGGGTCCGGAGTTCGCGCTTTTCCATGACCAAGCGCCCGTTGATGACAACCGTGTCCACGTCGCCGCCGCGCGCGGCGTAAACCAGGTGCGAGGCCGGGTGGTAGAGCGGGGTCAGGTGGGGCTTGCGGCAGTCGATGACGATCAGATCGGCCCGTTTACCGGGTTCCAGGGAGCCGGTGATCGCCTCCAGGCCCAGGGCGCGGGCGCCGTCGATGGTGGCCATTTTCAACACCTGTTCAGCCGGCAGGGCGGTGGGGTCCAGGGTGGCCACCTTGTGCAGTTTGGCGGCCGTGTCCATTTCCAGAAAGAGGTCCAGGTCGTTGTTGCTGGCGCACCCGTCGGTTCCCAGGGCGACGCACAGGCCGGCAGCCAAGAGCGCCGGGACCGGGGCGATCCCCGAGGCCAGCTTCATGTTGCTCTCCGGGTTGTGGGCGATCTTGACATCCGCCGCTTGCAGAAGGGCGATATCCTCGGGGGTCAGCTGGACGCAGTGGCAGGCCAGCAGGTTGGGGGCCAGGATCCCGAGATGCGCCAGATGGCCCACCGGCGTGCGGCCATAGCGCGACCAGATCTGGGCCACCCCGCCGGCCGTTTCCGAAAGGTGGGTGACCAGCGGCAGATCGAGTTCACGGGCCAGATCGGCCGCCCGGCAGAGCAGATCGGGTGCGCACAGGTAGGGCGAATGGGGCTCCACGGCAACCCCGATCAGGGGGTCGTCGACCCACTTGGCGGCCATGCGGCGGGTATAGGCCAGCCCGTTTTCCGGGGCGCCGTAATTGGGCGAAGGAAAGTCAAAGAGCACTTCACCCACCACCGCCCGCAGGCCGGCTGCATGCGCGGCACGCGCGACGGCCTCCTCGAACAGGTACATGTCGCAGAAACAGGTGGTTCCCGAAAGGATCATTTCGGCGCAGCCCAGCAGGGCGCCCTTGGTGACCATCTCAGGGGTGAGACGGGCTTCGGCCGGGAAAATGTGGTCGTTCAGCCAGGTCATCAGGGGAAGGTCGTCGGCCAGCCCCCGGAAACAGGTCATGGCGGCATGCGTGTGGGCGTTGACCAGCCCGGGCATGATGATGCCGCCGTGGGCATCGATGACCTTTTTGGCCTGGACCCCGGCCAGGCGTTCGGCCGGCGCGGCCGCCAGGATGCGATCGCCGGCAATCGCCACCGCCCCGTCATCGATCCGGGTGCCGGCGCCGTCCATGGTCAGAACGGTGCCATGAGTGACCAGAATATCGGCGGCAGGCAGCATGCGGATTTTTTTCTTTTCGGTCAAAGGGTTTTTCAGTAGGAGGTCTCAGGCGCCGGAGAGCTCGGCCGCGATCCCCGAGAAAATTCGGCCCAGGTGCGGCGCCGCCTTTTCGGCCACCGCGACGATCTCCTCGACGGTTGCCGGGGCCGGGTGGTCCGGGTCGTTGAGATTCGTAATGGTGGAGACCCCGAGGACCCGTGTGCCCCCATGGACGGCGGTGATGGTCTCCTGGATGGTGGACATGCCGACGGCATCGGCTCCGATGGTTTTGAGGAATCGGATTTCAGCCGGGGTTTCCAGCGAAGGCCCCTTGAGGCCGGCGTAGACCCCGTGGGTCAAAGGGATGCCCGCCGTCGCCGCGGCTTTTCGCGCGGCTGCGGCCAAGGCCGGATCGTACACCCGGCTCATTTCCGGAAAGCGGAGCCCCCAGCGGTCGAAATTGGGTCCGACCAGCGGGTTTTCGCCGGTCAGGTTGATGTGGTCGGTTATCAGCATCAGGTCGCCCGGGCGAAAAGACGGGTTCAGGCCCCCGGCGGCATTGGACAGGAGAAGGGTGTCAACCCCCAGGATCTGAAGCACGCGCACGGGAAAGGCCACCGCCAGCGGGGTGTAGCCTTCGTAGAGGTGGAAGCGGCCCTGAAGCGCCAGGGTGGGTGTTCCGGCCAGGGTGCCGTACAGCAGGCGGCCGGGGTGGCCCTGAACGGTGGCGGCCGGGAAGTGGGGAATATGACTGTAAGGCAGCGCGGTGGCGACCGTCAGGCCGCCGGTCACGGCGCCGAGGCCGGTTCCCGTCATCAACCCCAGGCGGGGGGGGGCACCCAAGCGCGAAGCGATAAAGTAGGCGGCCTCCTGAACGTGAAGCTGATAGGTTGCGAACGGTGTTCCGCTCTCTCCTGGCACGCGGCGGCCTCCTTGGCGGGCGGGTTGGCGTGTTTTGAAAACCGGCGGCACTATAATTCATGGCTCCCCAACCGTCAACCCGACATTCAGGCGGCTGCAGGCGCAACTCCCGGGTCCCGGGCGCCCTGTTTTGCGAAACGCTTGCAATTGACTTTCGACTGGGTTTGTGAAAGAGTGCGCCTCACAATTATGCAATGAATATCCGGCCTTGGGGCAGCGATTCGGTTCTCGGGGCGTTTTTTGGGTAGGGCCGCCGATGGTTTAAGTGGCAGCGGAATCATTGCCGTGCCGTTCCCCGTATAGAAAGTGCAACCCGATTACGATGAAAATATCTGAAATCAAGGACATATTAAAGGCTGAAGTGCTGGCCGGTGAAGATCATCTGGACGATGTGGTGGTGGGCGGCGGCGCCGCCGATCTGATGGAGGATGTTCTCTCGGCGGTTGCCAAGGGCGCCGTTCTGCTGACGGGATTGAATTCGCATCAGGTTATCCGAACCGCCAAAATCGCCGGTGTGGGCGCCGTTGTTTTTGTCCGCGGCAAAAAACCGACCAGCGACCTGATTGCGCTTGCCCAAGAATTCCATCTGCCGCTGCTGCTGACGAGCCACACGCTGTTTGTCTCCTGTGGGCGGCTCTATATGAACGGCCTGCGGGGCTTGGACGGTTCCTGGTAGCCGTCCAAGACGGCGGAAGCTGCAAAATCGACCGGCACGCAAGTCTGCAATTGAAAATGAGCGTCAATTTTGGTAAGCGTTCTTACGCATGCCAAGAAATCGGTGATGCGTGGGGCGGACCGCGGTCGCCGTTTTCAGAAATGACTGAAGCGGTTCGTTTGGAGGAGATCAGCGCGAGCTGGAAAGCGCATCGCGGCCCGCCGCATTTTCTGGAGGACCGTGCCGTCGCCTTCCTGAACATTTAATCCTTGGCGGCCGTTAAGGCTGCTTCGCGCACCGTCGCTTGTCCGGTCGGGCGGTTTCCGTCCGAGGCCGGAAAGGGCCTGCGCGGGCGGTCGCCGGTCACGCTGCAAAGGGGAGAGTGCATTATGCTGGAAGCCTTGTTTATGTTGGGGGGGCTTGGTCTTTTGGTGGGTGTCGGTCTGGCCGCAGCTTCCAAACTCTTTTTCGTTTACGTGGATCCGATGATCGAGGCGGTGGAAAGCGCTCTGCCGGGTGCCAACTGCGGCGGTTGCGGCCTGCCGGGCTGCAGCGCGAACGCCGAGGCCATTGTGTCCGGCCGGGCGGCACCCAACTCCTGCGTTGCGGCCGGCCCTGAAGTGGCTGCGGCGATTGCCACGATTCTCGGGGTGTCCATTGAAGCCAAGGAGCCGGACATTGCGCGCCCCGGCTGCACTTACGGGGTTCAGGATGCCGACATCAAGTACCTGTATGACGGTCTGAGCGACTGTCGGGCCGCGGCCCTGCTCAGCGGCGGCATGAAAGTCTGCACTGTCGGCTGCCTGGGGCTGGGCAGTTGCGCCAAGGCCTGTCCGTTCGATGCCATCACGATGGGTCCCGAGGGCCTGCCGGTGGTGAATGAAGCCCGCTGCACGGGCTGCGGCACCTGTGAGCGGGTGTGCCCCAAACACATCATCACCCTCTCCTCGGTCACCCGCCGCATCATGCGGGAATACACCGCCGATGAGTGCACAACCCCCTGCCAGCGCGCCTGCCCCGCCGGCATCGATATCTGTGAATATATCCGGCAGATCACGCTGGGCGATTACCACCGTTCGGTTCAGGTGATCAAAGAGCGTAACCCCTTCCCCACCGTCATCGGCCGCATCTGTCCGCGTCCCTGCGAACAGGAGTGCCGGCGTGGGCTGGTCGATGAACCCGTGGCGATCAACTTTCTGAAGCGGTTTGTGGCCGATTATGAACGCGCAAAGGGGTCCCGGATTCAGCCCTTCAAGGCGCCCGCGACCGGGCGCAAAATCGCGGTGGTCGGGGGCGGCGTGGAAGGCCTGTCCACCGCCTTTTTTGCCGCCCGGCTCGGGCATGAGGCCACTGTTTTCGAGGCGACCGCCAAACTCGGCGGCTTGCTGCGCACCGCCATCGCCCGCAATCGTCTGCCCCAGGACGTACTCGACTGGGACATCCAAGGGGTGCTAGAAATGGGCGTGGCCGCCGAAACCGGCAAAGCCCTGGGGAAAGATTTCAGCGTGGCGTCCCTTCTCCAGGACGGCTATGAAGCGGTCTTCCTTGCCGCCGGCGGGTGGGACAGCCGACTGACCCGGCAGTCCGGGTCTGGCGTCGAAAGGCCGGTTCCCAACACCCATCTGCTCATCGATTTCCTGAAAGCTGACACGGCGCTTCAGGGCCAGATCGCCAAAAAAGGGGACGTGGTCATTGTCGGCGGCGGACCGGCCGGGGTGGAGGCCGCCCGCATCTGTCAGAAGACCGGTGCCGGCAAGGTGAGCCTTCTGATCCGCGAAACCCGGGAAGACAACCCCCTGAGCGATGCCGAGACGAAAGCGCTGGAAGGCGTTGAAATCCTTTTCGCGACGGGCGTCACGCGGCTGATCGGAAAGGCCGACCAGCTTCAAGCCTTGGAGCTGGTAACCCTCGGCACCCGCAAGAAATCCCGAATTGCGGTTAAAACCCTGTTGCTGGCGGCCGGGCGGTTTCCCCAGTTTATTTTCGGGCCGCCCCAGGCGGTCGAGGGCCAGGAGGCCGTGGTGGGCAGCTGGGAGGCGATTGAGGCCCATAAACCCCCGGTCGTCGGGTCAACTGACGGGCTGCTGGCCGATGGCGATCCGCTGTCGGATTTCAGCGCCGCCATCAAGGCCATCGGCGCCGGGCGGCGCGGAGCGGCCGCCATCCACCAGGTGATGTACGGGATTGAACCGGGACTGGCCGCAAACGTGATTACACCGGATGCCTACATTCAGAACGTTGACGCGGTTGAAAACGTGACGGCCGCCAGCCGCAAGGTGATGCCGCTGTCGCCGGAGGGCGTCGAGATCGAGAAAGGCTACGACCAGGCCCAGGCCATGGCAGAAGCCGGCCGTTGTCTGCAGTGCGGCCTGATCTGCTACCGCGGGTGCGGCGACCAGGCCGGCGAGCGCGGACAACCAAGCCGGCTGATCCTGGGCCGTTAAGCGTACACTACCGTTTTACCGAGGGTCCGTTTTGGCGACTGAAGAAGGATTTGTCATCAAGCTGGAATCGGCTACCACCGCCCGGGTGAAGACCAACAAGAAAAGCGCCTGCGCGGGTTGCGCCTCCCGGAAGTCCTGCAACGGCATGGGCGACGACATGGAGGTCGAAGCCCTGAACCCGGCCGGCGCCCAGGTGGGAGATCGGATTCTGCTCCGGATTGAAACCGCCTCCCTCCTGAAAGCCACCTTCCTGCTCTACCTTTTTCCGATTATCTGCATGCTCGTGGGTGCGGTTATCGGCCAGCTTTACGCATCCCTGATAGGGTTTGACGCCTCTGCCCTTCTGGGGTTTCTGTTCTTCTTTCTGTCGATTCTGTTCGTTAAGTTCAAGGGCAACCGGATGGCGACCCGAAGTTCCTATCGGCCCAAAATCGTCAAAATCCTGAACCCTTTGAAATTAGAGCAGGACGACCTTGCCCAAACCGTCGGCGCGGCCCCATCCCGCTGACGGATCGCGGTTTTTCATTTCCTAACTCCAAATGGATTGTCTTGGCGCCGGCCCGAGGGGTCGGCGCTGATCTTCAGCTATTGACGCACGGCCGGGAGCCGCTCGCGTTCCGGCGGGCTCGGGCAGGCGGCCTGGACACCGCGTTCATCCAGGAGATGGTTTGCAATGCGACGGCGCTGCCAATGGGTAGGGGATGACCCGCTGTGCGTGGCCTACCACGACAGCGAGTGGGGCGTCCCGCTGCACGACGATACCCGGCTTTTCGAATTTTTGGTGCTGGAAGGGACCCAGGCCGGTCTCAGTTGGCGGACCATCCTTCGTAAGCGCGAAAACTACCGCCGCGCATTTGACGGCTTCGATCCGGTCAAGGTGGCCGGCTACTGCCCTGAAAAGGTTTCGGCCCTGATGGCCGATGCCGGGCTGATCCGCAACCGGATGAAAATCGAAGCCGCAGTCGGCAATGCCCGGGCCTTCCGCTCGGTCCAGGAGCGCTTCGGCAGTTTTGACCGGTACATCTGGCAGTTTACCGGCGGCCGGCCGGTAAGAAACACCTGGCGCCGGTCGGTGGATGTTCCCGCCTGGACGCCCCTTTCGGCGGCCGTCAGCCGCGATTTGAAAATCCGGGGGTTCAAGTTTGTCGGGCCTACCATCTGTTACGCCTTCATGCAGGCGGTGGGAATGGTCAACGACCACACCGTGGACTGCTTCCGCCATCACGAGATCGGGTAGCCGTCTCAAAACCCCAAATGGGGGGTGCGCTTTATCCCGCGGTGGCGGCACGGTAGTGGCGCGCCAGCCTGTCGGGGGGGGTGCCGAGATAGAAACGGGTCAGCAGCAGCCAGTTGCGCAGGGTGCAGTTGACAATGCCCTCCCGTTGCCAGCGGCGCGGTGAGGTCCGGACCCGGGCGGGCAGGATCCGGATTCGGTGGCCGCCCTTTTTCACCCGCCGCATCAGCTCCACGTCTTCCATGATCCCGATGTCTGAAAAACCGCCGATTCGGCTGAAAAAGCGGCGGTCAAAAAAGAGGGCCTGGTCCCCGTAGGGGATACGGGTCAATCGGGTGCGCAGGCTGACGGCGGCCTCGATGACTCGGAAAAGGGGGTTGGACGAGGCGATTCCGAGGTGGAAGGCCCCGCCGACGATGCGGGGGGACCTGAGGGCCTCGGCAACCGATTCGAGGGCATCGAGCGGCAGCCGGGTATCGGCGTGCAGAAAAAGCAGGATATCGCCCGCCGCCGCCGCCGCGCCTCGGTTCATCTGGGGCCCCCTGCCCCTGGGGGCGGTAATTTTGGCGACATCCGTGCGGCGGATGGCGCCGATGGTTGTCGGCGAGGGGGCAGCGTCCACCACAATGATGTCAAATCGCCCTGAAAAAGGCAGATTAATCAGATGATCGAGGGTATGGTTTATGGTATAGGCCTCCTGGAAGACCGGGATGACGATCGAAATCCCGCAGGCCTTCATGCAACCGCCCGAAAAAATGAAATGAGCTGCATAAAAAAATGATCCCTGACAGTTTTGTTGCACGCTTGGCAACAGGTGCTGCCGCCGGCAGCCGCAAAGGCTGGCGCGGCTTTATCTGGATGCTGAAGATCCTGGTCCCCATTTCCCTTGGCACGGCACTCCTGGCTCACAGCGGCGTGCTTGATCAGCTGGACTTTCTGCTGGAACCGCTGATGGGTATCCTGGGCCTCCCGGCCATGGCAGCGCTGCCCCTCGTGGCCGGACTGCTGACCGGAATTTACGGGGGGATTGCCACCATGACGGTTCTGCCCTTTACGGTGGCCCAAATGACCCTGATCGCAATTTTCCTGCTGATCTCGCACAACATCGTCCAGGAGGCCATCATTCAGGGGAAATCCGGCCTCCACCCGCTCAAGGCCACCGCCTTCCGCCTGGTCGTCTCCTGCGTGACGGTCATGGTGGTGTCACGTCTTGTCCCTGCCGACGCGGCGGCGATCGTATCACAGGCGCAGGGGGCTTTACCTTCGGTTTCGGTGGGGGCGATGCTGAGAGGCTGGAGCCTTGACGCCTTTTTGATGGCGCTCAAAATTTTCCTGATCATCATGCCGCTCATGATTCTGCTGGAGGAAATGAAACAGTTCAACCTGATCCGCCACCTGGTGAAGCTCGCCGGGCCACTGTTGAAGGTGATGGGGGTGGACCGCAAGGTCGGGATGCTCTGGCTGACGGCCGTGATTTTCGGTCTCTCCTACGGGGCGGCGGTGATTGTCGAGGAAACCCGGGAGGGCCATTTTTCGGCCGAGGAGCTATCCCGCCTGCAGCTCTCCATCGGGGTCAATCACTCCATGATTGAAGATCCCGCGCTTTTCCTGCCCCTGGGCGTGAGCGCTTTCTGGTTGTGGGTGCCGCGTCTGGTGATGGCCATTCTGGCCGTCCACCTTTACATACTCTGGCAGCGTATTCTCAGACAGCGCCGCCTGAAGACGGCCGCGGCTGCCAGGGCCTGAATCGGACAGGGCGCCTGGCTGCGGCCCCGGATTCCCGACCGATGCCTGCCGGCCCGGCTGCTTTGCTTCTCGCTCCTTGGGCACCGGACGTCTCAGCCTCCGTGCTGCAACACCGTATTTCAGGCCACGCCCACTTAGGACGTAAAGGTCTGGCGCAGCTGCTTCTTGTTCAGTTTGCCGACGCTGGTTTTGGCAATTTCCGGAACGAAGGTATAGCGCTCGGGTACGCCGTATTTGGGCAGCTTGCCCGCCTCAGCGCACTGGCGCATGTATTTTTTGAGGTCCTCCGCGCTGCCCTTGCCCTCGAAGCCCTTTTTGAGGACCACCAGCATCAGCGGCCGCTCTCCCCATTTCTCGTCGGGAATACCGATGGCCGCCGATTCGAGCACGGCCTCATGCTGGCTCATCAGGTTTTTCAGGTCCAGCGAAGAAACCCACCTCCGCCGGTTTTGATGACATCTCGGCATGTAGACGTCATTGGAGCGGAAGCGGCCGATGGTGTTGTAGGAACCGAACGCAATGGCGTTCGAAAGCGTGTGCAGCAGCAGCTGGCGGTGGGAAAAATGAACCCCCTTGGGGTCCCCGGTGGTGCCCGTGGTGTAGAAAGTCGTCGCTTTGGTGTTCTCATCCAGATCCGGAAAATCAAACCGTTTCGGGGCGTTCTGCAGAAGCGCCTCGTATTCGCCCGCCAGCGGCAGGTCGGTTTCGAGCTGGGCGCCGTCTTCGGAGATTGCCACGATGGTTTTGACCGTTTCCAGCTGGGGGTGCAGTTTGGCAAGGATCGGCAGAAAAACGCTGTTGATGATAATTATGCGGGCTTCGGCGTGGTTAATGGTGTAGCGGAGCTGCTCGGCCGACAGCCGCCAGTTGACGGTCTGCAGGACGGCACCGATCATCGGGACGGTAAAAAAAAGTTCCAGGTAGCGGTTGCTGTTATAATCGAAGACCGCCACCGTCTCCCCCTGTGAGAGCCCCAGGGTCTCGAGGACGTTGGCCAACCGGTGGATGCGCTGATTTGTCTGCCGGTATGTGTAACGGGCTTTGTCGCGGTAAACGATTTCCTGGTCCGGCGAGTAGATCAGCGGGGCCTTCAGAAGCGTTTTGATGATCAGCTGAAATTGAAAAGGTTCGCCGGGCTGATACGCCTTTGCGGCCATGACGCCCTCTTTTTTTGGGGTTTTGATCCACAACGCATAATGGCTCAAGCGGCCCGTTGGGTTTTTCTGAGGGGCGCAAGGGGCGGGAAGCCGGCCGACTCGCGGAATCCGAACTAGTCGTGGACCGCATTTTTATAGCATAAACATCCGGTTTGATGAAGAACAATCCCGGTCTTGACGAAGAAGGAGCCCCCTGAAGGCGGCTTTACAATCCCCCCCGGCTGTGCGATAAATTTGACCCGATTGAACCGGCCGGACGATGCCTCGCGGCGACCGGTCCAATCCCTGCAAATGACCTCCTTTCAGCCCCTGCGGCTGGGCACGTGTATGCTTGAAGCGCTTTGCATTCGAAACTTCGCCATCATCGACGACCTGCGCATCCCCTTTCAGGACGGCCTCACGGTGCTCAGCGGCGAGACCGGTGCCGGAAAATCCATCATCATCAGCGCGGTCAACCTGCTTTTGGGCAGCCGTGCGAGCGCTAAGCTCATTCGCACCGGTGCGGATTGCGCTGAACTGGAGGCCTTGTTCCGGATTGCGCCGAACGGCGCGCTGGCGTCGATGCTGGCGGCGGCGGACTGCGCCGACGGGGATGGTTTGGTGGTCCGGCGGCTGGTCTCACGCAACGAACGCCACCGGGTCTATCTCAACGGTCGGCTGTCGACCATGCAGGCCCTCAGTTCGGCGACCGAAAACCTGGCCAGCATATCCGGCCAGCATGCCCACCAGGGGCTGCTCAACGAGGATCAGCATCTGCTGATCCTGGATCAGTTTGGCGGCCAGCTGACCCTTCGGGAAGGGCTTGGGGCTTGCTTCCGGACCCTTCTGCCCCTGATTCAGGAGCTTAAAAGCTTAAACCTCCAAAAAGATCGCCAGACCGAGCGGCTGGAGCTGCTGCGATTTCAACACAAGGAAATTCTGGATGCCGACATCCAGCCCGCAGAGGATGAGCGGCTCGCCCACGAGCAACTGCGCCTGCGCAACGCCGAAACCCTTTTCCGCACCGCCCAGGAGAGCATCGATGGCCTTTACGCCACCGAAGGCGCCGTCGTGGAGCGCCTGGCGGAAATTCAGAAAACCCTGGAAAAAGTCAGCGGCCTCGATGCCGGTCTTGCGCCGGTCGCCCGGCGCCTGGCAGAGGCCTGCTACCAGCTGGAGGATATGGTCGACGAACTGCGTCGCTACCGCGACTCCGTGACCATGGATGAGCGGCGCCTGGAGGAGGTTGAGGCGCGTCTGGACATCCTGCGCGCTTTGAAGCGCAAGTACGGCGGCAGCCTGACGGCGGTGGCCGATCGGCGGGCCGCCATCGAACGCGAACTGGTGCAGATCGGGGACATAGAGGGCAGGATGGCCGCGATTCGCCAAGAGATCGAGGCGCAGCAGGCCCGCCTGGCCGACCAGAGTCGCAAGCTTTCGGCGGAAAGGAAAAATTCGGCCAGAAGTCTGGGCGCAAAGGTCGAAAGCGAACTGGCGTCGCTTAACATGGCCCAGACCCGTTTCGAGGTGCTTCTTCAGACCCTCCCGGCAGACCCCGGTTTCGAGCCTTTTTTGACGGTGGATGGCTTCGCCGTGGGGGAAACCGGCTTCGATCGGGCCTGTTTCATGATCGCCCCCAATGTCGGCGAGGACCCCAAGCCGCTTGCAGCGATTGCCTCAGGCGGCGAACTCTCCCGGGTGGTGCTGGCCCTCAAGGCGATACTGGCGCAGTCCGATGCGGTCGGTACGATCATTTTTGACGAGGTCGATGCCGGCATCGGCGGCGGGGTCGCGGAAATGGTGGGGCAAAAACTGGCCGCTCTGGCGCGCTACCACCAGGTGATCTGCATCACCCATCTGCCCCAGATCGCCCGTTTTGCCCACCACCACTATCGGATTTCCAAGCATGTCGCCGGCGGCCGGACCCATACCCGGATCGAGCCGCTGGAAGCCGAGGCGCGGGTCCAGGAAATCGCCCGGATGCTGGGGGGCGCCACCATCACACCCAAAACCCTGGACCATGCCCGCGAGATGCTTCAAGGACGCGTGTAAACGGGCGTTCATAGCGGCCGGCGCGCGCTTGACAAGCCCACGACGGGATATTAAAAACACCAGCAGATGCTTTTTTGAGGGTCAAACGGAGGAATCCCATGCCACTTTACGAATTCAAATGTCAGAAGTGCAACGAAATTTTCGAGCTCTTGGTCATGAGCCGCGAACAAGACGTCGAGATGAAATGCCCCCATTGCGGTGCCGAAGCCTTCGAGCGCGTCCTCAGCACCACCCACTATGCCATGGGCGGCGGAGCCGGTTCGGGAACTGATGCCCGGCCTGCGGTCCAGACGCGTACCTGTTCCGGCGGCTCCTGCACCACCTACGATATTCCCGGTCCGGCCTGAGCCGCGTCGGCCGCGACCGCAGGGAGATGCCATGGCGACCCGCAAGCCGATCTATATCAGCTCCTTCCAACAGGGGGCGCTGAAAACCAAGATCAAGGCGGCGTGGAAAAAAATGCGGTCCTGCACCCTCTGCCCGCGGCGCTGCAAGGTCGACCGGCTTGTCGGCCAGACCGGAATTTGCAGAACCGGGCGGGCGGCCGTGGTCGCCAGCGTCGGCCCGCACTTTGGCGAGGAGGCGCCGCTGGTGGGGCGCCATGGATCGGGCACGATTTTCTTTACCCATTGCAGTTTGCTCTGCCGCTTCTGCCAGAATTTCGATATCAGCCACCGGGGTGTGGGGGAACCCGCCAGCCCCGCGCAACTTGCCGAAATGATGCTGGCCCTGCAGGGGCAGGGGTGCCACAATATCAATTTGGTCACCCCGTCCCACGTGGTTCCCCAAATTCTGGCGGCGGTGGCAGCGGCCGTTCCCAAGGGTCTCAGCGTCCCGCTGGTTTACAACACCAGCGGTTATGACCAGGTACAAACGCTGGAACTGCTGGACGGCGTAATCGATATCTACATGCCGGACTTCAAGTTTTGGGACCCCGAGGTGTCGCATGCCGTCTGCCGCGCCAGCGATTACCCGGCCGTTGCCCGTGCGGCGCTCAGGGAGATGCACCGGCAGGTGGGAGATCGTCGACTGGATTCCGATGGCGTGGCGTACCGGGGGCTGCTGGTGCGCCACCTGGTGATGCCCCATGGT
>Ga0105094_10000194_pt1 | contig 28365 bp, 20 predicted proteins | sample PPLLak1March2015_2_FD_87023 | JGI IMG/M metagenome (GOLD analysis project Ga0105094, IMG submission 87023) | Freshwater sediment microbial communities from Prairie Pothole Lake near Jamestown, North Dakota, USA - PPLs Lake P8 Core (3) Depth... | ecosystem: Environmental > Aquatic > Freshwater >...
ACGGCGCATCCAGCCCGGGGGTCAAGGCCTGGGTGCGGCGCGAATTTGAGGAGCTTTTTTTTCCTGAGGAGGAGAAATGGCGCGCTAAAGCCATTAGCGACGCGCGCCAGGCAATTAACAGCATCCTGAGAGCAGAAGGTTTCTTCGGCGATTGAGCCGGGAACGCCAATGACCGGCATGCGCTCGCGGCGAGAAGAGTTCCTATCCGGGATTAAGGCCGAGCTGCCTATCCTGATTGGGGGATTCCCCTTCGGGATGATCTACGGTGTGCTGGCCCTGGGCGCCGGGTTACCCCCCGGAGCTGCTCTGTCGATGTCGTTCATTATCTTTGCCGGATCAGCCCAATTTATCTCCACTCAGTTATTCGCCGCGGCAGCGCCAGGGCCGGTGATCTTCGTCACCGCGGTGGTGGTCAACCTGCGCCACGCCCTGTACAGCGCCTCGATGGCGCCTTATCTCCAATGCCTCAGGCCTGGGTGGAAGTGGCTGCTGGCATACCTGCTCACCGATGAAGCCTATGCGGTGGCGATCATTCACTACCAGCGCACCCAGGAGACGATTGACTGTGAGGCCCCCGATTACCGCCACTGGTTTACCCTGGGAGCCGGATTGGCGTTGTGGGCTACCTGGCTGATCAGCACTGCGGTGGGGATTTTCTTAGGCGCACAGGTGCCGGCGAGCTGGTCACTCGATTTCACGCTGGCATTGACCTTCATCGCCCTGGTGATCCCCGCTCTCAGCGACCGCCCCAACTGGGCGGCTGCCTTGTCCGCGGGCGCAGTGGCTGTGGCGTCGTATACGCTGCCCCTCAAGCTGGGTTTAATCCTGGCTTCGCTGGTGGGCATTGGGGTAGGATTGTGGGTGGATAGCCGGACATGAACCTATGGCTGACCATGATTGCCATCGGGATGGCGACCTTTGCTATTCGCTTCTCGTTCATTTTCCTCTTTGGGAAGATCGAGATCCCGGACACGGTGCGACGGGCGCTGCGCTTCGTGCCGCCGGCAGTGCTGACCGCCATCATCGCCCCTGAGCTCTTAATGCCGGGAGAGGCCTTCGACCTGTCATTGGGGAATGAGCGCCTCATCGCCGGGTTGTTGGCAGCCCTGGTAGCCTGGAAGACAAAGAATATCATCCTAACTATCCTGGTCGGCATGCTGGCGCTGTACCTGCTGCAGGCGCTCTGGCGTTAAATCCGTAAATTTAACGTTGCCTTCGTAAAGCCTTTTATTAAAAATATCGATAAGATAGAAGCCAGTGCTGTGGCGGTTGCTGCGCCAAGGGGACCGAAGACAGGCGTCAGCAGCAGGTTGAGCAGGATATTCCCCAGCACCAGGATGGCTGTCATAATGGTGTGTAAGCCTGGTCTGCCGGCTTGCAGGAGGATTGCGCCGAAGGGTATATAGCCCGCGCTGAGGACCAGTCCAGCCACCAAGATAACCAGGACAGGCCAGCTTTGCAGGTATGCAGCCCTATCCTGGATGATCAGGGCGCCCAGCGGGTATAGGGCGATCACGAGGATGCCGATCAGTGCAGTTATGGCGTAAGTGATCCGGACGCCTTTACGGATCCTGGCTTTTAATTCGTCGGTCTTTTGCTCAGAGATCAGCCTGACCAGCAGGGGGTTGTAATTTGTGCGCAGCACCACCGGCAGTTGGTACAGCCCTTCCGCGATAATGCCTGCGAAGCTGTACACACCCACGACATGATCGCTCCAGAAGAAACCCAGGATCAGCACATCCACCCGCGGATTCATCTGCAGCAGCACATTGCTCAGGAAACCCCTCATCCCAAAATCCAGGTGTTTGATCGTCCAGGTCCGCAGCACATCCAGTGCAGCGGGCGTATATTCTTTCAGGATGGCGGGCAAGGTGCACATCAGCAAGATGATCTCAGCCAGGGTGAATGCGATGGGCAGACTGCCCCCGGCACCGCCCATTGCGGCAATGGCCACCAGGATGGCGACGATGAGCAGGTAGCGCAGCGCCTGAATGACTGCGTACAGCTTCATTTGAGACAATCCGTTCAGGATCGATAGATTGACTTTGTTTATCGAGAAGAAGAACAGCCCGGGGGCGATATAGGCGATGCCAGTCGCTACTTCTGGGCTGCTGAACAGCCGGGCGAGAGGCGCGCGGACCGACCAAAGGATCAGGCTGGATGCGGCAGCGAAAACAGCCGAGAGCAGCAGCGCCGCCGTGTTGAGCGGGCGGTAGATCTCCGGCTGACGGGAATATTGGGCCACATATTTTAGTACCGATAAGTGAATCCCGGCAACGGCAAACTGAGAGACGATCACATAGACGGAATAGACCTGGTTATAGACGCCCAAAACGGCGGGGGAATACCAGCGACCGATGATGAAATTGATGCTGGCTCCACAGATCACCATGACGGCGAAGCTGGCGGTATTCCATAGGACATCCTGGCTGAACTTGCCGCGCAGCAGGCCCTTTTCTAGCCCGATCCAATCTAGCAGCTGTTGATAGAGGCTCACCATGCTGGTCACGAGCGGATGCGGGTGATTATTCGAACCTCTCACGCCGCAGCGAGCCAATCTGGTCTGCCAGAAGTCCGAAGAAAACGGATTGGAAGCCGAAGATAACGATCAGGGCTGCAAAAACCGGGAAACCCTGACCGAGGATCATCGCCTTGATAAATCCATACAGTCCGCCGATGATGATGAAAACCAACCCGATCCCCCCGAAGAACAGCATCGGTTTAAAGAGCAGGAAGATGCGCAGCACCAGCATAAGCGTCTTGGCGCCATCACGCAGCTGGTTGACGGAACTCTTGCCGATGCGGTTTTGAACGACAATGGGCACTTCTTTGCCAATGTAACCCCGCTCGATCATGATCAGCGTGGTGGTTGTGGATGCGCCAAAGCCTCTTGGCAGCAGGTGCAGGTAGCGCTTGATCACATCCCGCTTGAAGCCGCGTAAACCGGAATTGAAATCCTTCACCGACGGACCGGCAGCCAGCCGGACAGCGGCCCTCAGGATGAACTTACCCGGTTTGCGCAGCGCTGGTTGGTAAGAGTTCGTCTCGCGCGCCCCGATGCAGAAATCCAATTCTTCCCGCTGTAGGGTCTCTGCCACCGTTACCAGGTCTTCCACCCGGTGCTGACCGTCGGCGTCGAACCAGAGCACGTACTTGCCAGTCGAAGATTTCACTCCGCTACGCAGCGCGCTGCCATAACCCTGATTGTGCGGATGCCGGATCAGATGGACCCTTTGAAATTGCTGCACTTGCTCGCAGGTAGCGTCGGTCGAGCCGTCGTCCACAACCACGATCTCCGCCCCCTGCAGGGCGGGCTCAGAGCAAATCTCTTCAAGCACCTGGGAGATGGCTGGCTCCTCGTTGTACGCCGGAATAATGATGCTGAGTTCGGGCTGGACTTCCATGGTTGCACTAATCTACCTTCCAAACAGGCGCGACTGCCTAATCCGGATGGCTAAACCCCAGGCGATGCGGATCAAAGCAGCCATTGTGGCTGCGGAGAGGATGATATAGAACGGGGTCAGCACCGATGAATATCGCTCCAGAAATCCGTACCCGGCTACTACGGAGAGGATCAGGTAGTGGATCCACAGCAGGCAGGCAATCACCAGGAAGCGCATGCTGCCGCGGGTGGCGACCAGCAGGAAGATGATCATGATCAGCCAGGCGGCCGCGACAGGCAGCGACGATGCCTCGGGAAGAAAGATGCTGAGGGGCTGGATCCCAAGCAGATATACCTGGAACGCCTTGGTGGCTGCCCGCTCGTAGAAGCGGGCAAGTGGAAGCCCGGCCCCCCAGGAATAGCGCGAGTGGCGGATGCTCTCGCACCAGGGATATTCTGTGCAGCGGTTGTTCTGCTCCGGCTTGAGGTAGAACCTCAAGATGAGCGGCACGTTGTAGCGCAGGAACCGGATCCCCTCCGCAGTGATGACACCGGCGTAATACACGGGGCGGTTGGTGATGCCTTCGACGTAAGCCTGCGTCATCAAGTCCGAGGCCTGGTCAAGGCTCAGGTCGTGGCTCTGCAGGCAGGGGATGAACTTCCCATACAGGATTTCGTTGTTCACAGTCCCACCCGCGCTGGTTTCCATCATGTTAGCGTAATCTTCGCCCGGCATGCAGCTGCTCAGGTAGCGATCGAGCTCCTGCGACGCTGGCCCATTTTCGGGCAGGAATAAACGGTAAACGAACAACGGGCTGCCGGTATAGTAGCCGGACTGCCCCATCAGCTGGAATTCGCCGCTCGACCAGGCGTTGAAGGAGCCCAGTGCCAGGAAGATGGCGAGGAATCCGCCCGCCAGGGAAGCCGTTTTGCGCCAGGAACCGGTGAGCCACAGGTAGAGGGGAATGATCAGGATGGTCAGGAACAGACTCGATGGGCGAAAGATAAAGGTCCAGCCGTACAGGATGCCCGCCAGGAACAGCTCCCAAGCAGAGACTGCCTTGCGGCGCTGGTGGTGGCTTACCAGGACAACCAGGCTGAGGGCGTTGAAGCTGACGAACAGACCTTCGGTCATCACGTTGCGGTTAATGGCGCCCCACACCAGGTCCAGCAGCAGCAGAATGCCAGCCAGCACCGCCAACAGACGGTCTGACCGGGCGATCACGTACAGCAGGACGCCGGCAGCGATTGCCCCAATGAGGATCTGCAGGAATACCAGCCTCCCTGGATGCACCCACGACTGGCTGACCGCGTTCAAGAAGGGGTACGGAAAAGATACTACGCCCCTGGCAAATGGGCCGCCACGCTGGAATAGTGTCTGCCCCAGCGAAACGTACAGGTTGGAATCGCGATAGTAACCGAAGGAGAAAGCCCACCATTGGGCCAGGTTGCGCATGAAGACCAGGCTGGCGAAGATCAGGGTGATGATCCATGCCTGCTTGGCTGTAGAGCGCTTGTATTCGTTCGGCTGGCTCGATTGGCTTTGCATCGGGAGTCCAGAATATTCATCCTTTATCGAGTAGGTACAAAGAGCATGGAGATTATAGCACCGGACAGGGGTTGAAAATATCTGGCCCAGGCTATGGCAGTGCGTCCTTCTTTCAGGAAATTCCAAACGCTCTTTCCGGCGCACGCATGTCATTCCTCGACCCTGCGCTCTTTGCAGGGTCGAGGAATCCCTGAGACCTGGTTCTTTGTAACCCTGCCGGCAGGGAAAAGGCAACTATCGGCACAGGGATTTCTCACTGCGTTCGAAATGACAACCTGGCTGGTCTGGTTTTGCATGAAATTCCTGAACAATAGATACACTACCCTCCAAAGGGCATGCCTGCAGTCAGAGACAGAAGTGAGGTAGAATCCAGGCTTACCAGCGATAGAGTTTGGCTCGATGGTGAGCAAAATACGGCGGTCAGGATAGCTGCATGAGCGATCAACAAGTCATCTTCTCCATGGTGCGCGTCAGCCGCGCCTTCCCACCTGCCTTTAAGCCGGTGATCCGGGATATCTCGCTAGGTTTCTATTACGGGGCCAAGATCGGCGTGCTGGGCTTGAACGGGGCGGGGAAATCCACCCTGCTGCGCGTTATCGCCGGGCGTGATGACGGCTACACCGGCGAGGTGGTCTTCTCTCCCAGCTACTCGGTGGGCCTGCTCGAGCAGGAGCCGCAGCTCGACAACACCAAGACAGTGAGGCAGGTGGTGGAAGAGGCGGTCCAGCCGGTGGTGAAACTGTTGGTGGAGTATGATGAGATCAATGCCCGCTTCGCCGAGCCAGATGCCGATTTCGACGCTCTGATCGCTGTCCAGGCCCGCCTCCAGGAAGCTCTGGACAGGCAGGATGCCTGGACGCTGGACAGCCGCCTCGAACAAGCCATGGACGCCCTGCGTTGCCCGCCTGGAGATACACCGGTATCGGTCATCTCTGGCGGCGAGCGCCGCCGCGTGGCGCTCACCCGCCTGCTGCTCACCGAGCCGGATATCCTGCTGCTGGATGAGCCTACCAACCACCTGGATGCCGAATCGGTCGCCTGGCTGGAGCGCCACCTGCAGGAATATAAAGGCACCGTTATCGCTGTCACTCACGACCGCTACTTCCTGGATAACGTGGCGGGCTGGATCCTGGAACTGGATCACGGCTACGGTATCCCCTGGAGGGGCAACTATTCTTCGTGGCTGGAGCAGAAGCAGGAGCGCCTGCGTCGGGAGGAGAAAGCCGAAAGCAAGCGCATCCGGACCCTCGAGCGTGAGCTGGAATGGATCCGCATGTCTCCGCGCGCCCGCCAATCGAAGGGTAAGGCTCGCTACACGGCTTACGAGAGCCTGCTGAGCCAGGAAGCCGAGCAGCGCCGTGAAGACCTAGAGATCTACATCCCGCCCGGGCCGCGCCTGGGGGACGTGGTGATCGAAATGAAGGGCATCCGCAAAGCCTATGGCGACCGGCTGCTGATCGATAGCCTGGATTTGAGCGTGCCGCCCGGCAGCATCGTGGGCGTGATCGGGCCGAACGGAGCCGGCAAGACCACCCTGCTTCGCCTGATCACCGGGCAGGAGCAGCCCGATGCGGGCTCGATCCGCATCGGGGAAACGGTCCAACTGGCATACGTGGATCAGAGCCGCGAGACCCTGGATGCCGAGAAGAACGTGTGGGAGGAGATCAGCGGTGGGCAGGAGCAGCTTGACCTGGGCGGGCGCAAGCGCAATTCGCGCGCCTATGTAGCCAGCTTCAACTTCCTGGGCCCCGACCAGCAGAAGAAGGTGGGGAACCTTTCAGGCGGCGAGCGCAATCGCGTCCACCTGGCGAAGACTCTCACCCAGGGCGCCAACGTGATCCTGCTGGACGAGCCCACCAACGATCTGGATGTGAACACCCTGCGCGCCTTAGAAGAAGCCCTGGAGAACTTCGCCGGGTGCGCGGTGATTGTGTCGCACGACCGCTGGTTCCTGGATCGTGTGGCGACGCATATCCTGGCCTTCGAGGGCGATTCTCAGATTCGCTGGTCAGTCGGCAACTGGTCGGATTACGAGGCGGACCGTAGGCAGCGGCTGGGCGTGGAGGCGGATACCCCTCACCGCCTGCGCTACCGGAGCCTGAAGAGGTAAGGCATCGAAGCCTTCTGGGGGTGAGAAGTCTTGGTCGGATCCCCAATTAATGAGATGTGCGCTTACGCGTCAAATAAGGGGCGCTCTGAGCGATCAGCATTCCTGCCAGCATTAAGCCGCAGCCTGTGATCTGAAGGGGCGTCAGGCGCTCCTGAAGCAGCAGCCAGCCAAACACCGCCGCGAAGGGCGCCTCCATGCTCAGCAGGATCGAGGCGTCAGCAGGTGGAGCCACCTGCTGACCGATCACCTGCAGGGTGTAGCCCAAGCCGATCGAGAGAACGCCGGTGTACAGGATCGGAACCCAGGCAGCCTGAATGGTCTGCCGGATGCCGGGTTCGAGGGCCAATCCGATGGTCAGGCTGAGCAGGGCGGTGACCAGGTACTGCCCGATAGCCAGCGGCAGCACCGGCAACTTCCCAACCAGATAGTCGATCCAGATGACGTGAAACGTAAAAAAGAAAGCTCCCCCAAGCTCCAGGGCGTCGCCGCGCGCCAGTCGAAATTGCCCGCCGGTGCTCAGCATGAACAAGCCCAACCCCGCCAGAAGAGCTGCCAGCCAGACCGGCAGCCTCAGCCGCTGCTTGCCGCCCAGGGCCAGGAACAGGGGCACGAAAACGACGTACAGGCCCGTGATGAACCCGGCATTGCCGGCTGTGGTGTAGCGCAGTCCGAACTGCTGCAGTGTGCCAGAGGCAAACAGCAGCAGGCCTGCCAGCAGGATGGAGGGGAGCGGCTTGAATGGCGTGCGGCTTGTACGCGGCAGCTGTCGTCGCAGGGCGAAGGGCAGCAGGACCAGCGCGCCGACCAGGAAGCGCAGCCCATTGAAGATAAAGATGCCCGTGTCTTCAGCAGCTACCCGCTGGGCGACGAAGGCGCTGCCCCAAACCACCGCGGTCAGAAGCAGCAGCAGATCGGCTTTTATGCGCCTCGAACCAGCAGCGTGCGTGTTTGCGCCAGGCATGGGGCTGATTATATCGGCTATTCCTGGCTTCTGTTGGCGGTACTATCGATTCGCCAGGACGAGAGGCAGCATCACCTGACGGGTCTCACCCATCAAGGCGAAGGCGGTCATGTGATCCGGCGAGGCCGTCACACGTTGGTCGGCGAGATCCAGTTCGCTGGTTGGCTCCCGGTTCCATTGGCTGCCGTCGAAGCAGTACAGCCCCAGCGTGCTCTCGATGGCAGGACCTGGTATAGCAGCGGTATAGCTGATAGTAACGGTGTAGGGCGGGTCGAAGCTGGAGACAGGCGTGGTGGTGCCGCTGATGACGGCGGTCAGGTCGAAACAGAGTATGCCCGCCAGCCCCTCCCCGGTGCACTTACCGGCACCGGTGTAGGTGACCAGCGTGGGCTGCTCCACTGAGCCGGCCAGAAAATCCAGGCGTGCACTGCTGTCCGGCGATACCAGCTCCCCACCTTCAGGTAGTACCAGTGATGTTGCGGCATCGACGGGCGGCTCAACACCGTAATTGACCTGCACGACGAAGATCTGCGTGCCGGCAGTCAGGTACAGCCGGCGCAGGTAGGGATCGAAGGCCATGCCGCGCGGCCCATCGTGTTCATCGAAGGCGGCAACCAGCGGCAGGGTATCGACCAAAGCTCCGTCGTAAATGAGGTTCAGGTAAAGAGCCTGATCAGGATCGTTGTAGTAGTGGTCAAAGGTGGTGACAAAGACCCGCTTGGAATCGTAGCTGTCCACGAACACCTGGTACATATCGCCGTACGGCAGATCGATCACCTGCTCCACCTGATCTTGGGTCGTGTCGACCCGGTCGATATAGCCATCTGCGAACGACTGGTCACCGGAGGCCACGTACAGCCGGTCGATATCTTCCGCCACAACGATCCCCTGGCAGCCGCCGATCCCGCAGTTGTCCTGCAGGTCTACGTCCGGCAGGCTGGCAGCGCTCAAGTCTTGCAGGGGATGGCTGATCGAAATGGCGCGCAAGCCCCAGCCCAGTGCGTGGTTTTTATCCGAGATATACAGCCTATCGCTTGTAGATAGGTCATCCGAGGCCAGGCTTTCATGGCGCGTCTCGAGCGCCAGGCTGTTGCCCGCATTGGTCTCCCAGCTCGGTTCAGTGACCGGAGCCCGGTAGGACAGCCGCTGCACCCGGGCAGCGTCTGTGCCAGCGGGGTTGAAGTCGACCACATCGACGTTGCCTTCAGGTGTGTTGTCGATCAAAAGCCGGGCCGGGTTGGCACCTTCCGAGAAGGGCTGTTCGAACACCAGCCCGTCGATCCCGTAGCGATTGTCTGGCGGATTGGACATGCCGTCGTTAAACGCCTCATTGACCGAGAAGCTGGTCAGGAGCTGGCGGTCGGATATGACGTTGATCCTGGCCTCGATCCAGGTGACCGAGCTGCCGCGGATGCGTGTGGTGACCAGGTAAGCGTGGTGGTGGTAGGCGTCGTAAGCCATCCAGCCATTCCATTCCCAGGTAGGGAGGCTGATCTCTTCTTCACCCAACCTAAGGCTGCTGCTATCCAGGAAGTGCACTTTGCCGGTGCCTCGATTGTAGAAAATCACATCGCTGCGCCCCCTGGAATGATCGACCACGATGGCATCCGGGCTGCCGCCCACGTCAATGGCGGTCAGCAGGACCAGCGGCTCAGCCGCGTGAGCGCGAGGGGCATCCTCCACAAGATGGGATTTGGCTGGGTAGAAGGGATGCAGAGCGCCAGCCAACAAGACCAGCAGAGCGGTGTAGTTTATCAGCCGGATGGACATCGCAAGCTCCTCTCATCGGCAATCATGGATCGTGTTTATCGAAGGTTGTTCAGAAACAAAGGCGGCCGGACCTGCCAGGCCTGGTTGAGCAGCTCCACCGTCTCGTCAATTGTGCCGTCGCTGCCGTGGTCGATCTTCCGGTCGTCGTTTTAGTCCCACCCAATAAAAGATAATCAAGTGCTGCGGGCTATCTCAAATATTATCGGTCCATCCGTGCGCCTACAGCAACCGTGAAATGCGTGTCCAACTTTTTCGGAAGTGGGACACTGTCAGGTGGATCATTAATATTATAGGATTATTTTATTGAATGTCTACAGATGGGCACCATTAATTTAGCTCGAGCAGCCAGATGCCCCCGTCGGCAGCGGACACAAAGGCTATGTAGCCCCCATCGGGAGAGACGCTCCAGTCGCCGTTGGCGATCTTGAAAGGCGTCACCGCAGAGTCGGTCAACGGGCGGGCGCTACCCGTCCCGGCCTCCACCTGCCAGAGCTGGTGAGCGGGAAGGCTCGTGTCCAGCGGGACGAGCAGCAGGTGAGCGTCATCTTGCCAGCGGTAGCCGCCGAAGAGGTCCAGCCGCCGGGTTTCGGCGCTGAGCGTATTCACCAACCATATGCCATTGGCTGCCGGATCAGGGTCGAAGACACGCTGGTAGGTCAGCCAGCTTCCCCCAGGTGAGATGGAGATGCCACGCAGGCGCTCACCGCTGGCAAGTAAAGAGACACTGCCATCCTGGAGCAAGACCGCCCATAATCCCAGGGCCGGCTGGCTGGGATCAGGGCGCCCGTTGACCAGCAGCCGCCCATCTGTAAGCCAGCCCGAGAAGCCTCCGCCGGCTACCTGGATCAGCGAGCGCGCCTGGGAGCCGTCGACCTGGCTGACCCATACCTGGCGCAGGGCAGTATCGAAGGGCGGGCCGGATTGGCCTGTCGTCCAGGCGAGCATGCTGCCATCCGGTGAGAAGCTGACCGCCCGGCCTCCGCTGGGGATCGTCCAGCGCTGCCCGTCCGCCAGCCGCTCCACAATGGTCTGCCCGCTCTCAGGGTAGGCGCGCAGGCTAAAATCTGGCGAATAAACGCCCAGCTGGTCGGTGAACAGCTCCGGGGCGCCGCCCTGCAGCCCAACGCCGTAAAACCCGACCGGGGCGTCCGGAGACGGCTTATCCAGGAAAAGCACTCGCTGGCTGTCCGGCGACCAGAACGGCTCGACGCAGCAGCCGCTGCTGGTGAGCTGGCGAAGGGTAGGGGCGGGCGTGGGCGTTGGGGTCGGGCTGGCGGTAGGAAGCGGCTCCGGGGTGGAAAGATCGACGGGCTGCGGTGATGGGAAAGGGGAGGGTGAGGATATGGAAGCGTCAACCTGGGATGGGGCATCCCCTACCGGAGGTGATGCAGGTGCCGGGTCGCCGCCCGGTAGGCCTGAGCAGGCTGCCAGAGCTGCCGCCAGCAGGATCACCGCAATAAGATGGCTACGGCACAATTTCACGAGAAACCTGCGCATCACTGCTCCCACCGCAGCGGCCAGACGGCAGCATAGTCGTTCAGCAGTGGACCCCAAAAGGCGATATCTGGCTGGCCCGCGAGCGTCTGCCAGCGGCGCGGGTCGCTCAAGTCTCGCGCAAAGCCGCGCCCGAATGGCCCCACCAGGGCCAGCGTGTCCCAGTCGGCGTCGATGAGTGGGATGGGATTATAGGCGCGGTTGTACACTCCCGCGTTGCGGATCTCCAGGTGCAGGTGCGGGCGGGAGGTGCAGGTCTCGTCTGGGTCGCCAACCTGGGCGACCACTTGGCCCGCCGTTACCGCCTGGCCGACTTGCAGGTCGGGTTTCTGGAGCAGGTGCCCGTAGAAGGATGCGTACCCGTTGGTGTGGTCGATCATCAGGTTGTGAGGCGCTGAGCCGTGCTCCAGGGCATCGACTTTGGCAACTACGCCATCACCGATGGCGACCACCGGGTACCCGCAGCGGGCGGAGAGATCGATGCCGAAATGCACGCCTTGCCCGGCGTTGTAAGTGCTGCGCCGCTGGCGGTAAGCGCCGGTGGTGTTGCCGTACGGCTGCCCGAGCAGCCAGGTGTGCGGGCCGGGCGGATCGGGAAATGGCAGTATGAAGATGTCCTCTGCCTGCAGCTGAAATGAAGAGTAGGCTTTCTCGGGAGGCAGCGCTCCCAGGAGCAAGATCAGCACAACGAACCAAATCACATTAAAGACCCGTTCCGAGATGAATGGGGTTTCAAGCCCGCTCCTTTCCTGTTTCATGATAGACCATACGCAGGGATCACTCGGGCAGTTTCTTATGGAAATACCAGTCTGTATAATCCTCGATGTCCTTCGGCGTCGGCCAGCGCGGCTCGCCTTTGCCCAGCGAGTAAGCGATGGTCATAATTTTGGCAATTTCTTCGGTCAGCTCCGTGCGGTTATAGGCCTCGTGGTTCGATTTACCCAACGTCACCAGCCCATGGTTTTCCAGGGCCATGACATTGAAATCCCTGGCATATTCAGCTACTGTTTTACCCAGCATGGGCGTTGTGGGGATCTCATAGGGCACCAGCGGGATGCGCTCACCCAGGAAGATAGGCGCTTCTGAGCCGATCGGTTTGATCTCGATCCCTAACAAGGAAAGGGCAATTACATGCGGAGGATGGCTGTGCATAATAGAGAGCACATTCGGACGAGCCAGGAATACCTCTCGGTGCATGACGATCTCGGAGGACGGCCTGGACTTGTGCGGGTAAGGCTCCCCGGTGGTCAGATTCACCTTTACCCAATCTTCCACTTCTAACTCATCCAGGACGCAGCCAGCTGGGGAGATCCACATATCATCTCCCACGCGATAGCTGACATTTCCGCCGGCAGCGGAGGTCAGGCCGCGCTGCTTCAAGCGGGCGGAGTACAGGCACAGCTCCAGGCGGATGTCATCGTGTGGAGAGTCTGGGGAATTGCCTGGGGGAGCGGGTTGGGATGGCGGGTTAGCAGCGGATTTCATAGCCTCGTCAGTGTAGCAGAAAAAGCGACAGCAGACAAGCGCTCCACATTGCGAGGTGCGCTGGGGCAGAGATTTCCACTTTCAGGCAGCCAATATACTTCCAGCGTTAAACAGGTGCAGTGCACCCGGAAAGGGTGCGCTGCACCTGTTTTCATATGCGAGTTATGGGGCGATGACCATCGGCAGGTAGACGCCTTCGGCGATCAAGGCATCGACTGTCTGCTCCTGCAAATCTTCCGGGGATGGGTCCGCAACCGGCTGGACGATCGGGACAACCTCCAGGGCCGGGTCGGTGGCTTCATCTTCCGGCTCCAAGGGCTCTTCTATTGGTTCCTGTGCCAGATCCAGTGGATCGGCGAGCGCCGCAGACTGGGCCGCGGCTTCCAGCATCAGCCTGCCGATCTCTTTTGCCAGGGAGGCCGGGTCGTGCCCGCCATTTTTCCGGTTGGTCAGCACGGTGATCACGATGCCTTCATCCGGGTACATGCGGATATAGCTGCGGGATCCGTTTTGGGCGCCGTCTTTGGCTACTACAAAGGTGTCCATGTGCGTGCCGGTGTTCCAACCCAGGGCGTAGTTGCTCTCGCCGTCGGGTGGCGCCCACATGCGGTCTAGCGTCGTTTGCGGCAGGATGCTCTCGTTGAGCAGCTTGATGCCGAAGCGGGCCAGGTCGTAGGCGGAAGACTCCAGCCCGCCGCCGAGCACTTTCCATGTCAAATTATCTTGGCTGACCTCGTCGTTGCTGGTATTGTAAAGGGTGGCGCGGAACTTGGGCGAGATATCCAGGTCTTCCACGCGCAGGGTGTTCAGGTCATATGGCACGCGCAGGCGCTCCTCCAGGATATCCCCAATCGGATCGCCGAGCGCCGCCTCCAGGGATGCTCCGAAGAATGTGTAAGCGTGGGTGCTGTATTTATAGCCATCGCCCGGAACGTACACCAGGGGCTCATCCCAGAGCTCCATGGCTGGCGCCAGGGCGGTGGTGTAGTCGCCGCTGATACCGGGATAATCTTCGTAGTGACCGATGCCGGAGCGGTTAGAGAGGGTCTGGATCAATGTGTGCGTGTGGTGGTCCGGCATGGCAGGGATCAGGTCGCGCGTGGCGTCGTCCAGGTCAACCAGCCCCAGGTCTTCCAGGCGCAAGCCGAGCACCCCGGCGACGGCCTTGCTGACCGAAGCCAGGCGGTAGATGGTACGCGAATGGGCGATGACCTCATCGTCGATATCGGCGTAGCCGAAGCCACGCAGGTAAAGAAACGTCCCATTCTGGGCGACTGCTACGCTCATGCCGGGGATATCAAAATCATCGGCGTGCTCTTCCAGCAGGCTGTCCACTTCGTCTTTTAGCGACCAGTCGGGGCGCCGGCTGTTCTGCCGCCAGATGCCGGCATAGCGCCAGCCATCATCGGTTGGATAGGCCTCGTAGTCGATCAGGCGGTAGCCTGCATCGCGCAGCTCCAGCCACTTATCGCCGAATCCTTTCGAGGTCATATTGCGCCACTCGGCCCAGCCGCGCCCGTTGGCATTTTCGACCCAGATGCCGGCATAGTACTGGCTGCTGCCAATCCGGTAGGATTCGACATCGATCATGCGGAACTGGCCTTGCAGCTCATCGAATTTATCCGAGAACTCGTCGGAGGTCATGTCGCGCCACTCCTGCCAGTCCAGGTCTTCGCTGTTATCCACCCAGACGGAGGCGAAGCGGATTTGACCATCCACCGGATAGGCATCGACGTCGATCATCATGTAGCCAGCCCCGCTGTAGCGGTCGAACAAGGTAGCAAACTCGGCGTCGGTCTTATCGTAATAGGAGATCCACTCCAGCTCCTCAGTGTTGAAGTACCACACGCCCGCAAAGTAGCGGTTCCCATCCAGCTCGTAGGCCTCCTGGTCGAGCATGCGGAAGCCCTGCGCGCGGAGCTGGCTCTGGGTGGTCTCGAACTCCGATTGGCTCATATTGCGGTACTGGTACCACCCGCGGTTGTCTAGGTTTTCCTGCCACACGGCGCCTACGCGCTGCTTGTCATCGATCTCGTCCACTTCGATGTCGATGACCATGTACCCCTGGCGGGATCTTTCATCGAAGTATGCCGCGTATTGGTCGCTGGTCATGTTGCGCACCGACAGCCAGGCGACGCTGTTGGGATCGAGCAGGCTGGAAGGGATGGGATCGTCGGGGGAGTTTGGGGCAGCTGCAACGGGTAGGGGCTGCAACAGGCTGGCCAGCAGCAGGGAGGACGTTAGTAGCGCCCGGGCGAGTTGGGTAGTGTTCATCAATCTCTCCTTGTTGTCTGCCTTTTCCGCAGGCAAGACGGGATAATTGATGAATTATATATTATTTGTGGGAATTACGCTGGCGATTTCGAGGACGCGCCACTCGTCATTGGAGGGGATAAAGTCCCAGGCTTTCTCTATGGGATACCCCTGGTAATGCACCTGCAGCACCGCCAGAGCGAAGCCGTGGGATACAACCGCCACGCGCTCGTTTGGATGGCGGGCAAGGATATCCTCGACCGCGCTCACCAACCGGTCGCGCACCTGCAGCACGCTTTCCCCGCCTGGCGGGGCGATGGTGAGTGGGTCTTGCTGCCGTTTGCGTAGCAGCTCACCATAGTGTGCCTGCACCTGGCTGGCGAGCAGGCCCTGCCACTCGCCCTGATTGATCTCGCGCAGGCGCGGGTCATGGCGCACCGGCAGGTGGGTGGCGAGGGAGATTGCCTGGGCGGTCTCGGCGGCGCGCTGCAGGTCGCTGGAGTAAATGGCAGCCAGACCCACATCAGCCAGGGAGCGGGCGATGCGGGCTGCCTGCTGGCGCCCGCGTGCATTCATGGGCACATCGGCGTGACCCTGCCAACGACCTTCGATGTTCCAATCGGTTTGCCCGTGGCGGATGAAGTACAGCGTGGTCATAGGACGGGCAGATTATACACCACGTGGAGCGGTATTCAATTGTCGACGAAGCCTTCCATTACATAACGGGTCACTTCGCTGACGCTCCAGTTTTGTATGCCGAGCTTTTCCAGTGTGCGGCCGCGCCGCCAGTAGTCGGTGCGGTGAACGATGCAAGCCAGGCGGATGATGCTCTCCATGCCGCGCACCGAGACCCCGTAGCGCTCCCCCAGGGCGGCGATCGGGACCAGGCTCATAGGCACATCCTCGGTGATATAGCGGTGATTCAGGGTGGGCGGGGCCTGGATGCCGTAGTAGCCCGGCTGGTTGTGAATGGCTTCGTACAGGGAGTCACCGGTGGCGTGATATGCCATCTGCAGCCATTCCTGAGCGGTGCGAGCACGGATGCCCAGGGATGAGGCGACCGTGACGCGCTCCCGGTCGAGCACCTCCAGGACGCGCGCAACGGATGGGCTGACCCCGTCGATGTAGAACTGGAACTCGCCGTGAGCGGTCTCGATGCGCCCGGCATTGAGCAGGGTCAAGGCTGGGTGGAAGATGGCGCCCATGTTGTTCATGCCCGTGTGCAGGACGGAAATCCCGTCGATGAATTCTGGGTAGGCGGGCGCCAGGGCTTCCAATACCCTTTTCGTGCGGGTGGCAGGCAGGGCGGCTATCGGTACGGTCTCTTTGATGCCGAAAATGCGCGCCTGCGCCGGGCCATCTGATCGGCTGGCATAGATGAGGGTTTCGGCCTCAGCGATGGTCACATCCGCCAGGCAGCCTTTCTCCTTCAAGACGTGTGCCACCTCCAGACAACCGCCCGTGCGCCCCGGATTGAGCACGATGATCTGCCCATCCTTCAAGTGGGGAGCCATCAAAGCTGCCAGGCTGGCATGGGCGCTGGAGGGGACGACCACCATGATGATCTCTGCGTCTCGAAGGGCTTCTGCCATGTTGCTGGTTACGCATACCAGAGGTCCGAAGCCATGCGGCCCACCTTCGAAGCTGACCAGCTCGATGCCCCCGCGAGCATGGATTGCGGCAATATTTTCCGCCGTGCGGTTGTAGAGCGTGACCGGAAAACCCATCAGCGATAGATGGGCTGCCATACCCTTGCCCCCGTGCCCGGCACCGATCACAGTGAAGCGTGTGATGTTTGAGCTCATTTTGGCCCTCCTTATTTGATCGTTTTAGCTGGACTTCAAGGACTGGCAGTCCCGAACGTGCGGCTCCTTCAATCTGTTCTCCGCACATATCGAGGCGATCGCAGTAGATATCCTGGACACGGATGAAACAGATCTGCACGGATGGGATCTTGATACTCAATTCTGATCCGTTGAGTCCGTGAAATCCGTGTCCATTTCAGTTGGTAAGCCTCAAAGCGGCAAGGCGTTCTCCCTCGCCGAGCTCCTTGCCCGTATATACATCGACTGCCACGCAAGCCCCGCGCCGGTCGATGCGGGTGACCGCCTGCCCACGCCCAAAAGGATTGTTGATGAGCTGCGGGGCGTCCAGAATGCCAGCCGTCACCGCGCCTGCCAGGGTAGCTGCATCTGCCAGTGGATCTTCAATTGAGGGGTGCGCCAGTCCGGCGATGGCATCCAGATCCAGACGTGCCTCACGGATCAGTTCGTCTTTGCGAGCCTGGACAGCCGGGTCGGCAGTCATGTCGGGCTGTCCGCACAGGGCGTTCTCGATTGCCCGCCGGGCGATGCCGGCGGCTTCGATGATGTCATTTGCCGTGGCCGCGTGATGGGCCTCGGTATGCCCGACCACATGGATGATATGCGGGCGCAGAGCCATCTGCAGATAAATGCTGGCAGCCAGGTGGCCGCGTGCCGCAGACGGATCGAGCGGGTAGCTGAGCAAGCCGGTGCGGGTCTGCACCCAGATGCGGAACTTGCGACCCGCCAGGGGGGCGATCAGCTCGAGGATGGCGAGCATTTTCGCCAGGTCCATGGCATCCGATGTGCCGGGCGGACTGTTAAACATCAATTGGGAGATGTAATCGCGAACGCCGCAGGCGCGGGCGTTGTAGGCGGAAAGATAGGCAGAGACGACAAAGATCACATCGGCTGCGTCGCGCATGCCCCAATGGTGCGGCTCGTTCAGCTCCACCGGGATACCTCGCCTCCCGTACCAGGCCATGACCTTCTGGTGCTCGGAGATCGAGCCGCGCAGGTCCCAGGGACCGCGCCCGTCCATCTGGTTGAACCAGAAGAGCGGGATGGCGCACCAGGCGATGTGGATGGTATCCACGTACATCTCCGCCAGGCGGGTGAAGTCATCGGTGCCTGAGTAGGTGCGCAGCAGAGGGTAGTTGCCGGTGCGGCTGGCAGCATACAGGAGGCGGTAGTCCTCAGGGCTGCGCACAGGCACACCGCCTGCGCCGGTGCGGCGCGGGTCCTGGCGCTCGGGACGGAAGAAGTTCGCCTGGGCGTCCTGATCGATGCCGAGGGAAATCACGTCCAGTGCGCCCGCCTGGGCAATTTGGGTGATGCCGTCGATGGTATCTGCCAGGGTAGGCAGGCCGTAATGGTGGCGGATGAGCGGGAAGGGCGCTTTCCAGGCAATGCGCTCTATCGTGGACTGCGGGTATGCGTCTTCGCCCGTTTCACCTTCGAGATGCCCCTTGAGATAGGCCAGGACTGTCTCAGCCGGCTCGCCGCCCTCGAAGACGCGCTCGAAGAAGCCCATCTGGCGGGCGCGTTCGGCAACCGGCGGTGTGCCGCCGAAAGCAAAGCGCACGCCCGAAGCATGCAAGTCATCGGCTTCTTCTGCAAACTGAGCCAGCAGGCGCTCGCCGGTCTCAGGGGTCAGGCGGTAAGAGACGCCGATCAAGTCGGCGCCTTCCCGACGGGCGGCAGCGATGACCTGCTCGACCGGGGTCGCCGGACCGAGGAAGATTGCCCGCCAACCGGCTTCCTCTGCCAGGCGCAGAAAGCGCGTTACGCCGGCAACGTGGACGCATTCCCCCAATGCGGCGGCGACGACGGTTTTCATCAGGCTCTCCTTTCGGTATTCGACTTTTGGGTGATTCCAGGCAGACGAGAGGTATACAAGGCTGACCTTGTTTACCCCTCCGGGAATGAAGCAGTCAACTTGCCGGCAAACAATCCTGTATTCTTTATACCACAGTAGAGTTTGAAGACTCAGGCGGGAAGGCGATTTAACCGGGTTTTAATATTTCTCGGCAGCCGCGCAGGCAAGCTCCGCAAGGGTGCAGACAGGTGTTCAAGCGAGGTTCACTAATGCGTTTTGATCAGCGCGGGCGAAGTAAGCCCGGTAGGCAGCCACCTCTGCCAGCAGCTCATCCAGGCGGTTGGACAGGGAAGCCAGTTCAGCGTCCGGCGTACCGCGGCCGCTTTCGAATGTGACGTTATCTACATCCTGTTCGCGAATCTGGATTATCCCCCGCGCCGCCAGCCAGGCAATTCCCAGGTGAACGGCTTCCGAGCGCTGGGCGGTGGCAGCTGCTAGGGCTGATATGCCCGCCTGGCCCCCGCTGGAGCGTAAGGCGTGTTTGACCAGTCCTGCCAGGCGCTCCAGAAATGCATCGGGTCGGTCCATGTCGGGATCGTCTGCGAACAGGATGACCTCCTGAGGAGCGGCGGCCTGCAAGGCCAGGCGCAGCTCTGCTGGACCGGGTGGGATGGTAAAGATCGCCAGGACCGGGCAGGGCGCCAGCTCGCCGCGCGTCACACCTCCCAGGCGCTTGCTGGCATCCGCCTCACACCACACCTGCACACCAGGCTGGGAAAGCAGGTGCCGGGCGATCGACAGCGGATTGGCCTGGCGGCGGTAGTCGGTGACATGCAGCGCAGGCCGCTGTGCCGCAAGCTCACCGGCAGAGTCTTCAATCGACCGCGCCTGCACCCATTCCACCTGGACATCGCGCTGGCCGCGGTAGGTGCTGGCGCGGGCGATGTAAGCCAGGTCGAAGATACCGTCTGGCAGAGGCTCGCCAGCGCCGTTCCACCACACCACGCGCCGGGATGTGTCGGTTTCATCTTCGACGGTGAGCAGCAGGTGCTCGGCGCTGCGCCCGACAAGAGATTGCCTGGTAATGTGCAGATTGCGGCTGGCGAGCAGCAGCGGGGGATTGCCGGGGCCGAACGGGGCCAGGCGCTCCAGCTCGGAGACCATCTCGAGGCTCAACTCACCGAGCGGCAGGTAGTCATCGATCGCCAACGACGGAGGCGCAGGCGCACTCCCCAATTGCGCACCAACAGCCCGGCTCAGCCGTCGCCGGAGCTCCGGCAGGCGCTGTGCTTCGATGGAGAGCCCGGCTGCCATGGGATGACCGCCGAAGCCGAGCAGCAGGTCGCCGCCCTCGCGGCTGTGGGCGGCTTCGCCGATGGCAGCGGTGATGTTGACCCCCTCCACGGAGCGAGCTGACCCGCGCGCCGGCTCACCCGGTGGGCTGGCAAGCAGGATGGCAGGCTTGTGATAGCGCTCCACCAACCGGCTGGCGACAGGGCCTAATACCCCGGCGGGCCAGTCCGAGTGCCAGAGCAGGATGACGTTATGTTCGAGCAGCGAGGGGTCCTGCTCGAGCTGCGCCAGAGTTCCTTGATACACCTGGTCAGTGAGCAGTTTGCGGCGGGCGTTCAAGCCCTCCAGGTCCAGGGCCAGCAGGCGAGCGCGCGCCGGGTCAGAAGTGGTGAACAGCTCGACAGCGGGGTTGGCATCGGAGAGGCGCCCCAGGGCATTCAGGCGCGGCGCCAGCACAAATCCGATATGCTCCTCCGAAAGCCATTCTGGCTCCAGGTCCGCCAGCTCCATCATCAGGCGTAAGCCCAGGCGCTGGGTGCGCCGCAGACGCTCCAGGCCGAGCTGCAGCAGGTAGCGGGTATCGCTGCGCAGCAGTGCCAGATCGGCGACAATCCCCAGGGCGACCAGGTCAAGCAGGTCGAGCGCCGCCTCGGAGCGACCGGCGCGTCCATACAGAGCTTCGACCAGCTTATACGCCACCCCCACGCCGGGCAAGGTCGCCAGCGGATGCCCTTCCGGCAGCAGCTTGGGATTGACGATTGCATCGGCTTGAGGCAGCTCAGGAGGCAGATCGTGGTGGTCGGTGATGACCACCTGCAGCCCGAGCTGGCGGGCGTATTCGACCGCCTGGTGGGCGCTGATGCCGGTATCGCATGAGAGCAGCACGCCAGGTCGCTCTGGCCGCGAGGATTCCAGGATGCGCTGCAAGACCGGCTGCTTGATGCCGTGCGACTCGCTGGCTCGCACCGGGATGTGATAATCCACCCTGGCACCCAGGCCTTGCAGACCCGAGACAAGCACAGTGGTGGAAGTCTGCCCGTCAACATCGAAATCTCCCCACACCAGGATAGGCACGTTGCTCTGAATGGCGCGGGTCAGGCATTCCACGGCAGTCTGCATACCGGGCAGCTCATCCGGGGGTGTGGGGGAATATTCCAGGGGATTCAGGAAGGCGCGGGCTGCGGCGGGATCGACCAGGCCGCGCCGCATCAGCGCCCGGACGACCAGCGGGTGACCGCTTATTTCATCCGACAGGCGGGCGGGGACATCGACCTCCGGCGGCTCCAGCCAATCCATAGATTAGAACTCGATCTCGGCAACCTGCTCGAAGTCGATATCGAACCCGGCTGGGCTGTCCAAAGTGGCCTCGGCCTCGAACGCCTCCAGGTCTCCAGCCCGCTCGCCGCGCTCGCACAGCGAGCGGTAGACGCAGTAAGCGCAGCGCCGCTCGTCGCTGGTCATGGGGAACTCGCTCTCTCCCAGACCCTGGATGGTCTCGATCAGGTTGGTGAGATAGCTCTGGTCTGCCTGGTAGGCAGCTGCGCTGTATGGGAAGCGCTCAACTGCGCCTTCGCCGGCGGCGAACCAGTAGACCATCTCCACCTGCTGCGGGGATACTGGCTGGCCCTGGTTGAGATGCGCCCCGGCGCGCGCCAGCAGGTATGGATAGAGGCGCGTCTGCAGGCGTTTTTCGAGATACTGGCGTTTTGTTGGTTGGCGTGCAGTTTTCCAGTCATAGATCAGCAGGCGCGCATCTTTGGTAGCCACGATCAAATCGTACTTCGCCACCAGGTGGCAGCCAGCCAGGGGAGCGGTCAGCACCGTCTCCGGGTAGGTGCGGTCATCCAATGCGGCGACCTGGGGCAGGTAATCGACAAAATTCGTCCACCAGCTATGCAGCTCGGGATCGTGGATCAGGGCGGACAGGCGTTCGGAGGGAATGCCGATCAACCGCTGCTGGGCCAGGCGGTGGAAGTCCGTGCCCATCTGCATGGCGCGCTCGTGCTCCAGGACCGGCTCGCTCTCCACGGCGGGCCAGGCCAGGCGGCTGATATGGCGCAGGTAGAAGCGCCGCCGGCAGTCGGCAAAGTCCTGCAGGCTGCTCTGGCTGAACCTGAAATCATCCGGTAGCTTCATGGCTGTGGTCTCCGTTTTTCCAAATAGCCCTGCAGCTCGGCAAATGCCAGCGCCTGCCTGGCCTCACCGCGCCGGCCGCTGTTGTAGGTGATGACCAGCTCCTTGCGGGCACGCGTGATGCCCACATAGAGCAGGCGCAGGCGCTCGCGGGCATAATCCAGGCGTGCCTCGCGGCTGGCTTTGCCCTCCTGGTACCAGCCGTCTTCGTTCTCACCTAACAAGGCTTTTAGCTGGGCTAAAATCTCGGCTTCGAGGTTGAGCTGGTCGCGTAAGAACCAGCGCTCGGAGATATACGAGTCGTAATCCGCCCCGGAGGGGAAGTCGTAGTTGTTGGCGGAGAGCAGGTAAACGCGATCCCACTCCAGTCCCTTGGCTTTATGGATGGTGGCGACAACCACCTTGCCCGGATACAGATCGGGATCGAAGCCGCTGTCGTCCTGGCTGAAGCCCAGAAAACGGCGCTCGTTGCGGGCGATCACCGCCAGCTCTTCGGTCAGCTCGGGCAGCCGCCAGGTGGGATGGGCGTCGTTGGCGCGGCGCAGGAGCACCGCCAGTTTGTGGGAGAGGGCCAGCTCAGCCGGGGAGGTGAAGACGTCTTGGGCCAGGGTAAGCAGCGCCTGGTCGACCGGCAATGTGGCTGCCCCCTGCCAGCGCCGGGCAGCGTGGCTGAACTCGACCAGCCGGGCGTGCAGGTCGGGGTCGGTCTCAGCCAGGCCGATCTCATCCAGCCAATCGCGGCCGGCCCGCGGCCAGAGATACTCCTCCACCCGGCGGCACTTGCGCAGCAGCTCGGCGAGGTGCTCCTGCTGTGCCTTGGATAAGCCGCCATCGGCCTCTTCGTCCCTACCCAGGCTGGCGCGGCGCTCCCAGATCTTATAGGCTGTTGCCAGCTTGCTGGCTGAGCCGGGATCGGACAGATAGCGCAGCAGGTTGCCGAGCACGCCAGCAGAGGAGCGCGTGGCGCTCGTGCTGCGCAGCAGGCTGTCAACCACTTCGATGCGTCGGCGGCGCAGCTCGTCCACCAGCTCGAAGCCGCGCTGGTTGCGCGGGGCCAGGGCCGCCACTGTGTCGTCCGGGTGCTCGGGCAGCCAGCGTTCGATCGAGTCGGCCACCGCCAGGATCTCATCCTGTGGGGAGTACTTGATTCCCACCAGGTGGATGCCGTCCGGATCGTCGGTCGGATTGGGCTGCGGGTCGCCCTCTGGTGTGGGTTGGATATAAGGCGGCCCATGCAGGGCATCCCTCACCTCAGGCGTCGGGTGCTCTGCCTGAGTCCATTCGACCAGGTGGTTGGCCAGGTCGATCACGCTTTGGGTGGAGCGCCCCGAGTTGGGCAGCGAGCGGCGCTGCACGCCGGGACTGGCGATGAAATCGCGCAAATATTTGGGGGTGGCAGTGGTGAAGGTCTCGTAGATCGCCTGGTTAGGGTCGCCCACGCGCACCCAGTTGCCTCCCGGCCCGGTCAAGGCCTTCAGGATCTCCTCCTGCAAGCGGCTGCTGTCCTGGGCTTCGTCTTCGAGTATATAAGGCCAGCGGTAGCGCAGGCGCTCGAGCAAAGCGGGGTCCCAATGCAGGGCGTCCAATGCCAGGCGGATCAAGTCATCGAAATCCACCGCGGCGCGGTACGCCAGGGCACGCTGGTAATCGGCGTACATCTCAGCGCCCATCTCTGCTAACGGGAGCGGGATGGGCAGCTGGTCCAGGCGCTGGCGCAGCCGCTCGGGAGGCAGCTGCCCGTCCTTGGCGTAGCGGATGAAGGCCAGGGCCAGGTCGTTGACCAGCTGAGGCAGGTGCTCGCGCCGCACCCAGTCCCGGCGGCTCTCATCCAGCTCCGGGTCGAGGTAGCTCTCAAATTCATCGTAATGGCTCTGCAGCCAGGCATTGGCGATCCCCTCCCGGATGCTGTCGGCTTCGCGCTCGTCGATGATCTGGAAGTTTTCAGACAACCCGACCAACTCGGGGCGCTCGCGGACGATATCGTTCGCCAGGCCGTGCAGGGTGCGCACCCGGTAGCCAAAAAATTTAGGCAGCTTCAGCTTATCGACAAAGTCGTTGACGCGCTGGTAGAAGTTGTCTACCGCAGAATTGACCAGGGTGACCACCAATACTTCCTGGTCGTCCAGCAGCGCGCCGCTGGCAATGAGGTTGGCTGCCAGCAGGGAGAGCGTCCAGGTCTTGCCGCTGCCGGGGACGGCCGAGACGCCCATGCGCCCGCCGGTATAGGCGAGCACTTCGCGCTGGTTGGGTCGGGGGGTGAAGGTGGGCACAGTAGATAGTCCGGGTGAGTAAGGGTCGTTGGCTAAATGTCAGGGGTCGGAGCGGCGCGGCGCAGCAGGCGCTGGATGGCAACCAGCAGCTCGCCGCGCTGCTCGAAACCCTGCTCGTTCAATTCGCTCCAGCCCAGGTAGACCCTGCGCCGGCAGCGGCGCAGCAGGCCGAGGACCAACCGTTCCAGGGAGGCCTGGGCGGCGGCATGCTCGTCGGCGGCATTCCACTGGCGGCTTGCGGGCCAGGCGCGGCTAAGCACGTATGGATGGGTTAGCGGCTGGTACAGACGCTCGAACCAGGCCTGGCTGCCGATATCCAGCCAGAACTGCACCTCCACCGGGCGATTGCTCATCAGGAATGTATAGGCGGGCGCCATCAGCACCGCTCCACCGGAGGAGGCCAGCTCTCCCTCCTGCAGCTGCCAGGAGCGGATGTACTGGGCAGCGATGATGCCATCCTGCACCACCAGCAGGTACTCTCTGCCCAGCGGCACGCCCTCCTCCTGTAAAGTCCGCCCGACCGCCCAGCGGAACTTTTGGATCGATTCGACCAGGTTCGCAGCCACCTCGCCAGCACTGAAGTCGGCGTGGAAGCCATACCCGGGCTGCGAGAGGACCTCGCCGAACAGGCGGCTCAGGAAGTGATCCAGCTCGACAGGCGGACCCTGATGGTATTCCTCCAGCCACAGGCGCAGGCGCTCGTAGCGCTCTCCCAGACGGTAGGTGATGCGCTCCTGCACCTCCGGCTTGATCATGTCGAAAGACGAGAGAGGGAGTGCGCCGGGGAGCGGGCGGTAGACAATATCGACTAACAGCTGAGCGCGCACCAGATCCATGCCGGCAATGGCGCTGATCAAGGCATAGGCAAGGTCATACTTAGCCAGGGGTAGCTCCCATTCGGGATGCGCCAGGCTGGCGAATGCCAGCAGGCAGCGGGTGGCAGGCTCCTCACGCAGCGAACGCGACGGGCGGTGGGAGCGGCTGGGGATGCCCAGTTCGGTCAGACGATTTGCCAGGGCGAAGCGCAGGGCATCGGACATGAACGGTGCCAGGACGGCGATCTCGCCCGGCGGCAGGCCGTCTTCGTTCACCAGGTAGGCGATCTGGGCGGCAACCCAATCCAGCATCTGCGGGAAGAAGCGCTGGGTATCGTAGCTGAGCGCTTCCTGGAATGAGGTTTCGGTCCCTGCGGGGATGGGCTGACCGGGTGCCCGGTGCAGGGCATCGGCCAGCTCTTCGCTCAGGATGGTGACCGCCGGAGAGGTGACGAAGGACCGCTCGAAGATCACGGGCTGGCTGCACAGGTCCTTCAACCGGTAGGCGCTCTCAGGGTCGGTGCCCAGGAAACGCCGGTAGCCAGCGCCCTGGTCGTAAATCAGCAGGGCCGAGTCGAAGCGCGGCAGCCATTCGAGCAGCAGGTCGTGGGCTACCGGTGTGTCTTCTTCGATGTTATCGGCGATCAGATGGCGGTAAGTGCTCTCCAGGTACTCCCTGCAGGCAGGCGTGCCCCAGAGTTGCTGGCGGAAGATCTCCATCTGCAGGGAGAAATCCAGCAGGTTGTGGGCCAGGCAGTACTGGCGGAAGCGCTCGGCGCAGGCCTGGGCGTCCTGGTAGATGCGCGCCTGCCCTGGATCGCCGCCCCAGGCAGCCTGCAAACGGGCGCCGATCTCGGTGTATGGAAAACCAACCACGGCAGCCTTGTTGAGGTTGTCGATGATCTGGCTGTACAGGCGGTTGCGGTCGATGGTGACGGTGTCGAAGTAGCCCTCCTCGAGCAAGGGGCGCACCAGGTGAGCTATATAGTACTGGGCGGTCTCGAGGGTGAGGAAAGCAGGTGGTTGGTCGGGCCAGGCGAAACCGGCCTGGCCGGCGACCAGGGGCCAGAACAGCTCGATCATGCGCCGCGCCAGGCCGCCCATGGTGACGATATCCACCTGCCCGCCGGCGACTGCCCCAGGGGTGAGCAGGGCGCGCTGGTAGGGCGCTGCCAGGGTGCGCTGCGGCACGAGCAGCAGGATCGAGCTGCCCGGTACGCCAGACTCCATCAAGGAGAGCAGCCGCTCGACACCGGCGGTGGTCTTGCCGCAGGAGGCAGGCCCTTCGAGGAAGATCCTGGCATCCAGGGGGGCCTGGACGACCTGCAGCTGATCAGGAGAAAGGTCCATAGTATCGGCTCAATCCTCGGCAGGATTTTCGAATGGAATAAATGTTGCTGGCATCAGGTCGTCTCCAACGGGGATATCCACAGATGATTGCGATTTTTTCATCCTGATCTATATTATACAGATTTTGATAATTCGCACAAGTGTTCTTGAAAAGAGGGAGAGCAGAGAGGCGAGAGTAGAGATTAGTTGATTAATCTTCGCTCCTGTTTACCGCGCTAAGAGTTGCCGATGCAACGATATTAAGAAAAAGTTTCAAGCAGCCAGGTCAGGATGGCAGTATCGTTCGGGCAGGGGTAGGAAAAACCCAGGGCGCGGGCGGTCTCGCGCGCCAGCCAGGTGTAAAGGTCGAGGATCGCCAGCAGCGCCCGGCGCAGGTCCACCTGGTCGTAAGCCGGAAAGGTTGCGGGAAGAGCCGCCTGGGCGCGCGGGTCGGCCCATGTGGAGAGGAAACGCCCATCGTACCAGGTATCCTGACCGGGATTGTAGACGCAGCGGGCATGCCATTCCAGCATGGTCAGCAGGCAGGCTTTCAGCTCGCCATCGCAGGTCTGTTTGGCGCGCCACAGATCGCCGCGCTGGATGAGCTTGAGCGCCTTGGCGGTGTTGATCCAGAAGCGGTCGATGGCGGCGCGGAAATCGCTATCGGCGGGCAAGGGCGGCAGGGCAGCCGCGCCGCTGAAGGCAGGGAGGTCACCCTGGAAGCCAGTCTTATCGAACAAAATCCGCACCCCGCGGGTGATCACGTCCTGGAAGTCGAAGCTCGCCAGCATGCCAGGTAGATCTGGCGCCTCCCCTGCCGGGACCGGGACAAAGACGATATCCATTTTCAAGCCGCCGGGGTAAAGGGCGAACCATTCCGGGTAGCCGCTTCCGGTGGCATCGAGATAGGAAGCCCACAGCTCGCCGAAATTACCCAGCCAGCCGGCATCCTGGAGATAGCCTGCAGGGGCAGTCGAGAAAAAGATCAGGTCCAGGTCCGACCATTCATCAGCCGGCCTGACCGGTCGGGAGCGCGAGCCGACCACCACACCGGCGATCAAATCGCGGCGATCGCCGGCCCAGGCAGCAATGCGGGCCTCAAGGTCGGCATAAGAAGCCCTACTGGACGGGGAGGGTTCGGGTTTCATTGATTGATCAGGATGGCTATTACGCCACCTGCCTGTATCATAACATTGATACGGGCATCGGGGCGTCGTTGAACTATACCGGTACTGCCGGCTCAGGGTTCGGCGCTGCGGGTTATCACCGGCAGGTGCAGCCCGAAACCGTTGAGGAACACAGCTGCCTGCCGCTGCCAGGTGTTGCCGAGACCATCCTTGATCTCAGCCGTGTTGATAATCGTATGTGGAGATGGGTTCTCCGCATCGACGGTGACATCGAAGCGGATCTCGACCGGAGTCCCGGCTGGCACTGCGCCGCTCCAGTTAACCACGCCGCCCGATTCGGAGGCTGCGCCGGATGAAGCCGAAAGGTTGCCAGCAAAAGTCACCTGGGGCGGCAGGTGGTCGCTCACCGAAGCATTTTCCAGCGCCGGGCCAGGATTGCGCAAGATGATGGTATAGGCAAGCGTATCGCCAGGGGCAGCCAACGCCTGGTTGACTGATTTCTCCGAGCCGGTCAGGCTGCCCTGCAAGATCGAGCCGCTGCGCTGGTAGTTGCCGCGCCCGGTGCCCCACAGGATGCGCGCCTGGGAAGTGCCGGGCAGGTCGTATGCCACCAGACCGGTATGGGCAGTGTTCACCACCACCTCCAGGTCGGGATCGCCGTCGATGGTCGCCAGGGCCGGAGCAGGCAATCCCCCGCTCCAGGACCAGCGGACCCAGGCGCCCGGCAGGGGAGTTTCCTGCAGCGGGGTGCCCAGGAAACCCAGGATGTGCAG
>Ga0105094_10000195_pt1 | contig 28360 bp, 24 predicted proteins | sample PPLLak1March2015_2_FD_87023 | JGI IMG/M metagenome (GOLD analysis project Ga0105094, IMG submission 87023) | Freshwater sediment microbial communities from Prairie Pothole Lake near Jamestown, North Dakota, USA - PPLs Lake P8 Core (3) Depth... | ecosystem: Environmental > Aquatic > Freshwater >...
ACCAGGATGGAAATCGTAAGGACGAGGGAAAGCAAACCAGGCATGTTCAAAGATCGCTGTTCGGCGCAGAATTAATTCCGCATAGTGTAGCAAAAAAAAGCCGCACAGACATTAATAGTACATTAAAAATTAGCTAGACCGGCCTTACCAGTGATCCCAATGTACGATCTCGTCGATACCGGTCCGGCCGCCTTTGTGCGGTGGGCGGGTGAGGGCAGCCTTATCCAGGGGGAAGCCGAATGACAGGGCAATCCGCAGGTGAAATTCAGCTGGGAAGCCCAGCAGTTGCCGTGCGGTTTCGTACTCGTAGATGGTTGCCAGGCAGGAGCCGATGCCCATTTCCCAAGCTGCAAGCTGCATGTAGGCCGCGGATTGACCAGCGTCGAACATAATGCTGAAGCGCTGCTCAGGGGGCGGGGTAAGGATTGCCACACCCAACGCGGCGCCCGCCAGGTGGTCTGCCCAGGTGCCCAGCTCGGAGAGGGCTTTTAGGGTGGCACGCTCCTGGATGGCGATGAAATGCCAGGGTTGGGTGTTCTTGGCAGACTGCGCCCGCCGCCCGGCGTTGAGGATGGCGTGTAAAGCTTCTTCAGGCAGGGGCTGGTCGGTGAATTGGCGTACAGCTCTTTTCAAAAGGATGGCTTCAGAGACATTCATGGGTGCCTGCTTTCTGGGATAACGTTGAATCCACGCTCGCTGAAATGGGGGTCGAAGGTAAAAACGGCATCCAGTCCGGTTTGACGCATGATCTCGAAACTGGTGCAATCGACGAGCGATAGATCGCGCCTGTTGGCGGTCAGTAAAGCGCTCATGCCTTGCCTGTGAACAGTCTCTTCTACCCAAATAATATCTATAATGGGCAATACTTCACTTTCAAACAGCCGCACTGCTTCGACCCCGAACCGGTGCTGGAGTAGGGCTGTCGTTTCGAGGATTACATAATTGCTGCTGAAAACGGCAGAGTCCGATGCCAGTATTGAGTCCCAGTTCTGCCTGGCCGGTAGATGGAACTGGTCATTGGCGTTGAGCACCGCCAAAAAAGCGGCTGTGTCGATAAAGATGTTCATCGGTCAAACGCATCGGCAAGATGCGCATCGTGCTTTTCAGCCAGGTCCTCTGGGCCGCTTAATTTACCCGCTGCGGCGCGTGCTCTACGCCTTAGCTCTTCCGGGTCCCTGGGACTTCCGGCGCGCAGCATATCGTCCAGGCTGAGGCGGATCAGCTCGGCAACCGATTTTCCCTCTTTAGCTGCCAGGTGCTTGAGAGCGCGTGCTTGCTCAGGTGTAATTTGGATTTGTGTGCGAATCATATTCAGCTCTCGAAACGATGGTATTACATCACATTATGCATAATGATAACATAACCAGGGCGATTAGGCAATCATGCGATGGCCTTTGGGCATCCACTTAGAAATCAATTCGGCTTCCATATATCGGCGTCTAGCTTGTCTTCCTCGAACCGGCGACGACCAGTCCACCAGCGACTACCAATGCGCCTCCGATCACGCTCTGCCAGGTCAGCGCTTCTCCGAGCAAGAGCACGCCCAACAGTGTTCCATATACCGGCAGGGTATTGTAGAAAGCCATCGCCTGGTTGGGTCCCAGCAGGCGCACGCCTTCGTTCCAGGCCAGCATGGCAATGACTGTCGGGAAAATTCCGATATAGATGCTTGCCAGGATAATTGGCAGCGATAGATCCAGGGGCGCCACGCGCCACTCGTAAGCCAGCAGTGGTAGCAGCAGCGGCAGACCAATCCATATCGACCTGGCAGTTACCCAAATGGTAGGGTGGCTGCGAGTAGCCAGGCGGGCAAAGATAGAATAGCATCCCCACAGTGCGGCCGCGCCCAATGCGATCAAATCGCCACGGTTGAAGGCCAGTTCGCTGAGGGATTGTCCATTGGCGATGATCAGCCCGACGCCGGTCAGGGAGACAACTGCGCCTACGATCAACCTGGTTGTGATGCGCTCTCGCAGGAAAGCAGCTGCCAGCAGCAAAGTAATCAGTGGTCCACTGGCGTTGATCAGGGCGGCATTGGTTGCCGTGGTCTGCTGCAGCGCCAGGTAGAGCAGCACCGGGAAACCGAAAACCCCGGTTATCGCCATTCCGCCAATCCACACCCAAATCCGTTTCTCTGCACTGGCAGGTGGTCCCGGACCTGATCGCCTGTTGGAGTATTGGATTATTATCGCGAAGACCAGCACTGCGACGGCGAAGCGTGTCACGGTCAGGGTCACTGGCCCGATCATGCCGCGCAAGGCCCTACCCAGGGCGATATTGCTTGCCCACAGCAGAGTCGCCAGGTTCACCAGACCATAGGTCAACCTGGGATTATCGCGTAAACCCGGCATATCCCAATGCTTAATCGCTTGTGAAATCAGGGCATTCTAGCAGTCGATTAACCTGCCAATCCGAACTCCCGGTACAGGCGCTTGAAATCCAGGTGGTCGGCTGCCAGATTCTCGAACTGCTGCAGCTTGACAGATTGCCCAAGGCGGGTCTTGCCAAAGATGCGCTCGATAGCCTCCACGGTCTCGATGGTGTTGGTCGGCACCAGCAGCACCGAGACGCCGAACTCTTCGGCCTGCTTGACGATCAATGGGCTGGGGTGCAGGTTGCCGGTCAGGATAAGGGCGGTGGTGGATGTCTCCAGGGCTGCCAGCTGGATGTCCGTGCGGTCGCCGCCGGTGATCACCGCTTTATGCGTCTGCTTGCGGAAGCGCGAGAGAGCCGCATCGGCGGTCATGGCGCCCACGGTCAGGTTTTCTACCAATGCCTGGGAATTCGCCGCACCTGCCAGCACCTGAGCATCCAGGACATCGACCAGCTCGGCGACGGTCAGTGCGGTCAGGCTGCGCCGTTCGGGGAGCACACCGAAAACCGGGATGCCGCGCTTCTCCAGAAAGGGCACAGCAGTGTCATTGACAAATGCCAGGGCTTCTTCGGGCACCCGGTTGATGATGATCCCTTTGAGCTCACCACCCAGCTGCACTCGGGAGACCAGAGAGTCGTCCAGCACGCGTATATCGTCGCGATATTTGATCACCATCAGTACATGGCTGCCTAATTCATTCGACACCGTGGGGGTCGGCAGCCCGACGGCATGTCCCTCGCGCAAGCTGCCGCCGCCTTCCAGGAGCAGGACGTCCTTGCCTTCACCCGCTGCCAGAGCAGCCGCCTTCACTTGCACAATCAGGTTGATATCTGCCTGATCGCGCAGCCGCTGGTGCAGGAATTCCGGGGTGACGACGACGGGCGAAAGCTCCCAGGCAGGCGCCTCGAGGTTCAGCACCTCCTTTACAAAGGCGGCATCTTCGTCGGCAATCTTGTTTCCAATTCGCCAGGGCTGCAAGCTTAGCGGCTTCAAATATCCCACACGGAAGCCATCCTCGATCAATCGCTTCCCCAGCACCAGGCAGACGGCGGTTTTACCGGAATAACGTTCTACGGAGGTGATATAGATCGATTTCATCACTTTCTGCCCATCCATTCTTCTGAGAGATACTTATTCCTCAAGCGCCAGGCGCATATCGATGGCGATCGCGCCTTGCCCACGCGGGTAAACCATCAGGGGATTGATATCCAGCTCGGTGATCTCGGGAAAATCCATCACAAGCTGAGCAACACGAAGCAAAGCGTCGATAATGGCCTGCTTATCGGCGGCTGGTTTACCGCGCACGCCATCCAGCAGGGCATGAGCGCGGATCTCCGATAACATCTCACCGGCCTCCTGTTCGGAGAACGGAGCAATGCGGAAGGTGACGTCTTTCAGGGTTTCTACGTATATGCCGCCCAGACCGAAAGTGACCAGCGGACCAAACTGGGGATCCCGGTTCATGCCCACCAGCACTTCGATTCCACCTTCCGGTACCATCTCCTGCACCAGGCAGCCCAGGATGCGCGCTTCGGGCACGTAGCGCTGCGCCCTGTAGACCATCAGCTCGAAGGCATCCCGCACCTGTTCGGCGTTCTGGAGATCCACTTTCACACCTCCCACATCGGTCTTGTGGAGGATGTCTGGGGAGGCGATTTTCAGCACCACCGGGTAGCCGATCTGGGAGGCTATCGCTACGGCTTTATCGGGATCCTCCGCCACCTGGGATTTGGGTATCTTCAGCCCGTATGCTTCCATGACTGCTTTGGCTTCGAAATCGCCGATGGTTACCCGGCCCTCCGAACGCACGCGGGCGAAAACCTGCTCGACAGGCGCCCGGTTCGCATCCAGGTGGACGAATTCCGGGAGGGGACGGCGGTGGATCTCGCGCGCATCTGCCATAGCCCGAAAGGCGCCAGCTGCGCGTTCCGGGAATGGGTAGTTGGGCACGCTGAACTGGTTGAGGATGTTGATGCCGGGCAGGACACGCGCTTCGCCCATAAAGCATGCCAGGATAGGTTTTGTCGATTCGGAAGCCAGACTCCCGACTTCACGGGCGGTTTCCTCGATCTCGGTCATCGCCTGGGGAGTCAGCAGCACCAGCAGTCCATCCACATTTGGATCGGAAAGGACAGTCTTGAGGGCGAACTGGTAACGGTCAGAGCGTGCATCGCCCAGCACGTCGACCGGGTTCGCCGCGCTGGCAGCATCCGGCAGGTATTGTTCGAGAGCGTGGATGGTCTCGTTCTGGAAGCGGGCCATACCTAATCCGGCGCGCTCGAGGGCATCTGTTGCCAGGATGCCTGGTCCGCCGGCATTGGTGATGATAGCGATGCGGTCACCCGCCAGCGGCGGCTGATAGCCGATCGCCAGGGCCATATCGAACAACGATTCCATCGATTCGGCCCTTATGATCCCTGCCTGGTGGAAAGCTGCCTGGTAGGCCTGCTCGGAGCCTGCCAGTGAGCCGGTGTGCGAGGAGACTGCCCGCGAGCCGGATTGGGTCACTCCGGATTTGATGGCGATGACCGGCATACGGCGCGTGACCTTCCGGGCAACACGGATAAACTCCTGCCCGTTGGGCAGGCCTTCGCTGTAGATCATGATGACCCGGGTATGCTCGTCATGCTCCCATGCCTTGAGCAGGTCGGTCTCGCTCACATCGGCCTTGTTGCCCAGGCTGACGAACTTGGATAGCCCCAGGCGACCTGCCAGGGCAATATCCAGCACAGCGGTGCCCAGCGCGCCGGATTGGGACATGAAAGCCATTGGACCGCTGGGTGGTGTGCCGGCTGCGAAGGAGGCGTTCAATGGGGTAAACGTGTCGATGACACCCAGGCAGTTCGGTCCAATCAGCCGGATTTTATACTCCCGGGCGATCTGGACCAGCTCCATCTCCCGCTCCAGCCCTTCCATGCCGGCTTCACGGAACCCGGCGCTGATCACGATTGCCGCGGGAATGCCTTTTTCACCGCATAATCGCAGCGCTTCAGGCACGTGTTGGTAGGGGATGACGATCACTGCCAGATCGATCTTTCCCGGCACGTCCAGGACGCTCGAATATGCCGGGTAGCCCAGGATCTCCCCGCTGCCGGGATTGATCGGATAGACTTTACCCTTCTTAACGTAGCCGCCATCGACCAGGTTTTTCAGGACCGCATGGCCGAGCTTTGCCGGATTGGTGGATGCGCCGATGACTGCAATGGATTCCGGCTCAAAAAATACTTTCAGCTTCGCTGTCATTTGTTCTCGATGGTAATCAACACAGTGGTTTTAGCGCCTCCCGAGGCGGTTGTCAGGACTACGGATGCCCTGCGGTCAGGCTTCTCAAATTGGAGGTTAGCAACCGCTTCTGTTTCTACCCAATCCAGTTCTACCTTACTCCAGCCATTGAGCGGCATCTGATTCTTGTAGAACTCAACTGCCTGCGTGTATAGCATGGGGGTAACATAGGAAACCATCTCGGGAGATTGGTAGAACATCTCTTTCTCCCCTTCGATGAGCGGGATGTCTGCCGGCGCGCCGCCCTGTGCGGATTGGGTGATATAGGCTCGGGCAGTCGCGATCATGCCGGGACCCTCCTGGGTTGCCACGGCCATGACGGTCTCTATCAGGCCCGGGCCCTGATCGGTGGCAAAAGCTTGAGCGGTTGCCATCAGGCCCGGACCCTGTTCAGTGGCAAACGCCTGGGCAGTCGACAGCAATCCGCTCTCATCCGCCTGGGTTGCCAGCGCCTGGGCAGTCTGCATCAGACCTGAACCGCCTACCTGAGTGGTGATAGCCCGGACGGTGCCCAGCAGGTCACGTCCTTCCTGGACATCGGTGGCAATTGAGACAGCGGTAGATCGAACGGTATCGGCACGTTCACCGATGCCTCCCAGGGCCTGGCAGGCGATGGTCAGGATAATCATCACAGCCAGGATCCAAATAAACTTGAGTGAGTTTGATCGCATGGAAATATCCTCCTTGCACCTACTGGGCACCAACAAGCCGTTCGTTGAAGACTGGCAGCCCTGGCAGTCCTCGATGTCCACCCAATTTGGTGGACGACCAAATTAGAGGCTTCACGATCTAAAATCTCTGGCGATGGTCAGCCAGAAGCACGGAAGTGGGGCAGGACTCCCGCCGCCAATCCCTCCAGACCCTCAAAGTCATCCAGGTCCAACCATTGTAGCATAACACGTTCCACGCCGGATTCCTGCAGGATCCCCAGCTGGTCGACGATCTCGGACGATGTGCCGACGATGATGCCGCGCTGGCGCAGCCCATCCATGTCGGACTTGCCCGCCGTGCGCGTCTGGATTTTGCGACGCACTTCCCCTTCCTCACGTCCGAAGATGCAGCCGGTCATCAGGGAGCGGCGTATGCTGGCAGCCGGACGGTATTGGGCTTGAAGCAGCTCATCCAGGCGGCTGTTCAGAGCAGCAAAGCGCTCTGCGGTCACGATCACAGCATTCCACTCATCAGCGTAGCGAGCTGCCAGAGCCAACGTGCGCTGGATGCCGTTGCCTCCTACCAGCAAGGGCGGGCCATTTGGTCTTTGCGGGCGGGGGAGCAGAACGGCATCTCTCAGGTGGAAGAACTGTCCGGTGTAATCCAGCGGCTGGTCGGATTTGAGCAGGTGGTGGATGATTTCCAGACCTTCTTCGAATCTCTGGAAGCGACTGGGTGGGTCCAACAGCTCCCAGCCGTAATTGCTGTGCTCACGCTCCTGCCAGCCGGCGCCGACGCCCAGAACGAGGCGGCCTGCAGATAGATCATCCACAGCCGCGGCCATGCGAGCGGTCAGAGTGGGATGCCGGAAGGATACCGGGGTGACCAACGGACCAAATTCGATGCGGCGGGTATTGCTCGCCAGCCAAGTCAGGGAAATCCACAGCTCCAACGAGTCCAGGTCCGGCGGCTCGGCATTGGTGTAGTGATCTGAGCGGAACAGGCCTGCGAAACCCAGGTCCTCGGCTGCCTGGACGATCTTTTTCCAGCGCGGCCAGTCGAGGCCATTTTGACCTTCGATCATCAAGGCGACATCCAGCATAGTCTTACCCGCTACTCCTGGTCATTTCCCGGGGGAGGAATCTCTGGGATATCCCCGGGCAGCTCATCACCTGGGCGCTCGACAGGAGGTTGGTCCACCGGCAGATCTCCAGGCGGAGGCCCATCTGGAGGCTCTTCAACCGGCTCATCGCCGGTTTGCTCATCTGCAGGTCCCTCGGAATCCGGATTGTCCTCTTCATCATCTCGCTTGTGCCTGCGTTCATCCACCTTAGAGAAATATTCCAGGCGGTCGAAAACGGTCTGGTTGAAGCTGCCCTCCGGATATGTACCATCTTCCTGGATTACCCCGGCGGGCATGCCGGTCAGCAACGGGATGCCATCATCCACGTGCTGGATGGCCCATAAGTGAAATTGACCGCTCTCTACGGCGGCAACCACTTCATCGTTGAGCATCAGGTTGCCCAGGTTGTTTGCCGGAATGATCACCCCTTGTTCACCTGTCAGGCCCTTTATCTTACAGGTGGTGTAAAAACCCTCAATCTTCTCATTCACCCCGCCGACCGGTTGGATCTGTCCGTGCTGGTTGATCGACCCGGTGACCGCTCGATCCTGGCGCAAGGGAACGTCCGCCACCGCGGAGAGCATGGCGTATAGCTCAGCAGCCGAAGCGCTGTCCCCCTCTATCCCTTCATAAGACTGCTCGAAGGTGATGCTGGCTGAGACGTTTAATGGCCGCTCCTGACCGTAGCGCTTATTCAGATAGCCGTTCAAGATCATGATGCCCTTGGTATGGATCGGTCCGCTGAGATCTGCCTGGCGTTCGATGTCGACAACACCGCCATGCCCCGGATAAGCCGAGACGGTCACCCGGTTGGTGCGACCGAAAGCATATTCACCCACATAGGTAATCGATAAGGCATTGATCTGACCAACCACCTCTCCGCTTACCTCGATCATGATCGTGCCATCCTCGACCAGCTCCTGCAGGCGCTCTTCCAGCAGGTTGCTGCGGTAGATGCCTTCTTGAATGGCTTTTTGAACGGCTTCACCGGAAACAGCAGCTTGATCCTGACCGGCTTCTTTCTTGGCCCAGTATGCAGCTTCGCGCACCAGGTCGGCGATTTTCCCAAAGCGGGTAGTGAGCTTCTTCTGGTCTTCTGCCATGCGTGAGCTGAACTCGACGATGCGCGCAATGGCCGTGTGGTGAAACGGCGGCAGATGGTTATCGTCTACGACCGACTTGACGAATAAACCATATTCTCTTTCTGTCTCAGCAGTTCTCTCCATAGTGGTGCCGAATTCGGCACGCACTTTGAAGAGCTTGGGAAAATCTTCATCGTACTGGCGCAGCAGGTAATACAGCAGCGGGGTTCCCACCATGACGATTTTGATGTTGAGGGGGATTGGCTCGGGTTCGAGCGTCACCGTGCTGATCAAGCCAAGCTGGTTAGCCAGCTCCACGATGCGCACCACACCATCTCGCAAGGCGCGCTTAAGACCCTCCCAGGCGTAGGGATTGTTCAGCAGCTCGCGCCCCGGCAGCACTAAATAACCGCCGTTTGCCAGATGCAGGGCGCCGGGTTGGATCATGCTGAAATCTGTGCGCGACACTCCCATGATGACTTCGTGCTCGATGCGTCCGAGCAGGTTCGTATAGGAGGGGTGGTTCTCGACAACCACCGGGGCGCCGGTATGTTGGCTGTGATCTACCAGGACGTTAACTTCATAGCGGCGGCTCAATTCTCGAGCCCCGCCCTGCACCGCCCGCTCGATGGGATTATCCGATTCTTTACTGGTGAACTGGTCAGCATTGGCGACGATGTCGCCCCGGATATCCTCCAGGTGACCCTGAGCGCCAGGGAGACCTTCGTATTTTGTATTCAGGGCCTCCATGACCGGTCCCAGTGTAAACAGCACCGTGCGCTCATTGAGATCCTTAATGTGCTGGCTGGTCGATTTCTCGATCTCCCGCAGTCGCGCCAGGGATTTCTCAACTTCTTCCTGCAGCTTGCTCTGGAGCTGAGTCAGCTTGGCCTTCTGCTCTTCGGAGAGCGCTTCGATATCTTCCGGCTTGAGCGGTTTCCCCTGCACAGCCGGGACGAGCATAAATCCGAATGGGGTGCGCACCAGGAGAAAGTTATATTTTTCCACATGCTGCTGCAGGCGGATGAACTCAGCCTCCTGTCCTTTTTTCATCTCGCCAACCAACCGGTCGCGCTCCTGGGTATACTCATCGCTCTCGAACGCCCGGGTGACATCCGTTTCACAATGCTGGATCAAATCCTGGATATCGCGGGCGAACTCGACGCCGCGCCCCGCCGGCAGGCGCAAAACCTTGGGGTGGCGCGGGCTGTCGAAATTGTTTACATAGCACCAGTCATCGGCGACCCCTTCAGCGGCGGCTTTTCGCTCCAGGTATTCTCGGCTCAATGTGGTGCGCCCGGAGCCTGAAAATCCCATGACGAAGGTGTTATAGCCCGGTCCCGCCAGCTCGCTGCCGATCTCAAGCGAGCGGATGGCGCGCGGCTGCCCGATCACGTTTTCCAGGTCAGGCAGATCGTCGGTCGTCTCGAATCCCAGGCTGGTAGAGTCGCACAGGCGGCGCAGCTGTCCAGGCGCCAGTTCGCTGGCGGGCGTTATCGATGCGTCATCATCCATTATCCGGTTCACCCATAGGTCTTTAGATATTGTTCGGCGGTCTCCACCAGCTCGCGGCTGCCGATGAAGAGCGGTGTGCGCTGGTGCAGCGATGCGGGTTGGATGTCCAGAATATTGCCCTTGCCGTTGGACGCATAGCCCCCGGCCTGTTCAGCGATAAATGCCAGCGGGATGGCTTCGTAGAGCAGGCGCAGCTTGCCCTCCGGTTTGGAAGGATCTTTTCGATCTGCAGGATAGTAGAATATCCCGCCGGAGAGCAGGTTGCGGTGGAAATCGCCTACCAGCGATCCAATATAGCGGGCAGACAGCGGCTTGCGCTCACCGTCCAATCCCTGGAGATGCCGGGTAAAGCGCTTCACTCCCTCGCTCCAATATTTTTCATAGCCCTGGTTGACGCTGAAGTACTTCCCTTCATCCGGGATGCGGATGTTATCGTGGGTCAACAAGAACTCGCCCAGGCTGGGATCGAGGGTGAAACCATGCACGCCTGAGCCAGTTGTGTACACCAGCATGGTGCTGACACTGTAAATCAGGTAGCCGGCAACCACCAGATTGCGCCCCGGCTGGAGGCAGTCTTCTAATGTCCCCGGACCATCTTTGGTGACCCGCCGGTATACCGAGAAGATGGTGCCGATTGTAGTGTTATAGTCGATATTGGACGAGCCATCCAGGGGATCGAACAGCAGGACATATTTTCCTAGCGGGTATTTTTCCGGAATGGGTATCAAGTCGGCATGCTCTTCAGATGCCATGGCTGCCAGGCGACCGGTGTGGTCATTAAAGCGGAAGATCGTCTGATCCGCCAGGCGGTCCAGCTTCATGACCTGCTCGCCCTGCACGTTGTACTCCTCCGTGCTACCCAGGACCTCGACCAGCCCGGCGCGCGCCGTGTGGCTGGCGATATACTTACCTGCCATCGCCAGGTCGTAGAGCAGATAGGTCAGGGTCCCGGTCGCTTCCGGGTGGATCTTCTGCTCTTCCAGGATATGCCGTTCAATGGTAGTGATGCGCATCAACTGCTGATCCGGATCGTACATTAATCCTCCTGCTGCCAAGGGTGTTGAAATACGAAGATAGTAGTATTTTACACGTTCCCCCGTACAATAACCGGTCAATTCATGCTGAATTTAGCACGCGCCAGGACGAGCATATGGGGTGGTCGGTCACGCCGCAGGCAACCATCTGGGTAGTTAGTGGCGCGATCTGCTCCGCAGGCGCAGAGCCACTGCACGAACGATGGGGCCTGTCAGACTGCTCCGTCCCAGGGCCACGATCAGCCGGTAAGGAAGCCCCGGGATGCAGATCACCTTGTTTCTGTCGAGGGCTTTCAGCGATTCCTGAACCACGTAATCGGCGTTCAGCCACAGGAAGCCAGGCAAGGGCACTCTGCGTATGCTGGCCAGCTCAGGAGAATCGTGGAACTCCGTCACCGTAAATCCAGGGCATAAGGCCTGCACCCGCACCCCACTATGATGGACATCAGCCTGCAGCGACTCGGAAAAAGCGACCAGGTAAGCTTTGGTGGCGTTGTAGGTCACATTCCCCCAGGGGATAAACGCTGCCACCGAGGCAACGTTGATGATCCCGCCCTTCTGGCGCGCCATCATGGCGGGCAGGGCGGCGTGCGCCAGCCTGACGCTGGCGATGACGTGCACCTGGATCATCTGTGCGTGTCTCTCAAATGGATTCTTGGTGAAAGGACCTGAGAATGAGAATCCGGCATTGTTCACCAAAAGGTCCAATGCCTCACTGCTGGCGATGAGATCCTCTACCTGCTGCAGGTCGGCATCTACAGTCAAATCGGCGGTCAATGTCTTTATGGGGACAGCGTTGTTCGCCAGCTTGCCGGCCAGCTCCAGCAGGCGATCACCGCGCCGGGCGACCAGGATCAGTCCATAGCCTTGCATGGCCAACTGGCGCGCGAAGGCCGCGCCGATGCCGCTCGAAGCGCCGGTGATCAAAGCGGTCTTCCCTGCCTCAGCGCTCATGATCCTGTCTCCGTAAGAATAGGTGGTGGGAGAATCCGTTGTCCAAATATCCAGCCCTCGATATGGCGCAACTCCTCCGTCAGGGCCTCCTGTCCATCATCCCAGCCGGACAGGGTCTGGACCATCCCGAACAGACCGGTCAAGGCGTCGAACCGGTCATCGCCATCGGTAAACACGCCGAATCCGCCTTCGATCTCCTCTCTCAGAGAAGGTTCGAGGGTGATCCGGGATTTCTCCGCAGCTGCTAACAGCGCGGAAGATGACTCCCGCCTGTCGGATGGGTCCCGCTTGCTGAAGCGCCTTTGGGGGGATCTTATCCCCAACGGACCATAGAACTCAGCCGGATAGGTTTCCACTGCTACCAGCCTGCCCGGCTTGAGCAGTTCTGCCAGCCTTCCGGAGAAGGGCCAGATATCGACTGTCTTAGATTTCAATCCGGAGGCAAGTACTTCCTGCCATCCGCTGATGGCGGCTTTACCCACCTGCTGCCCTCCCAGGGTCCAGAACAGCGGGCAGGCGGCATTTCTGCCGGGATGCGCCTTTTCGCATTGGCGATACAGACCGTCGAAGCTGATCCCTAGCCGGCTGCTCAGGTGCTGGCGGCGCCTACCGCCGGGTGAGTCCGGATAAAATGGGCGCTTGAGATAGATTTCTTCGATGGTTGCCGCGACGTGATAAAAATCGGGCCACTCTGTGCCTCCGAACTCGTCCAGCGCCAGCAGGAAACGCTCGATCCCGACCAGTTTGGCGTAGGTATGCGGCAGCCCGATCGGGAAATCGAAGCCGACCAGGACGCTTCCCGCATTACCTGCCTGGACACTCAGGTCTCTCAGCAGGGCGTTAGGGTCCGTCACGGCCTGCGTCGCATAGGCGTGGTAGCTTCCATCCCGGTCCACTGCGGCTATTGCCACCCGGCGCTTCGCCGCATACTTGCTCCAATCCGCATGTGCAACTACCTTTAAACTCTCAAATATCATTAAGACATCCGTACTCGGGAACCTCGATCCTCAGGACGTGAATAACTCTGCCAGTGCAATCCATTCACCGGGATGGTTTTCGACCTCCACCCCCCGGCAGAGAGTATTCGACTGGACCAAGGCCTCAATTGCACCCCTGGCCTGGTCTGTTGGCCAGCCAAACATCTTGCCCAGATCCCCCAGCCTGGCTGCCCCGACCGAGCGGAAGTACAGCTCTGACAGCTTCACCTGAGCCTGCCGCTCGGTGATGAAGCGGGTTTGGTCGATAATCTCCGGATAATGCCGGGCAGTAATATCGTAAGCAAAGGCATAGTGCCAGGCGCCGGCGTCTGTAACCGCGATGGGAAGGATCTTGAAATCAGCTTGCAGGTCAGATAGGGCTTTATTGAAACGCGAATCGCTGTCCTTGCTGGTCAGCCTGGCGGCTTTACGCAGAGCGATTGTATCGAGCGGGCCATGCTCGATCAGGGCTTCGTAGATCCATTTGGCCTCCTGGGTCAGGCGACCTTGCTCGTACAGGGTCAGGTAATCCTCTTCAGGAGCGCCGTAGTTCTCGGTGAGGGCATAGAAGTAGGGCACCACCGGCATGGCGATCATGGTGGACTTTTTGCGCAGCACCTTGGCATAATACCACTGCCGGCTGCCGAGCAAAGCGTCCTTCCATTCCCAGGTGATATGCCCCGGATCATCATGCTCGTCGGCGACCGGTCGATCTCCAGCCACCGCAGTCCATAGGCTGGGATATTCAATGCCTTTGATCGGCCAAAATAAGGCGAAGCCGCGCTGATTAACAAACTCGACGGCTTCGTCACGGTCTTTCAACCTGAGACCAGGAGCGGTGCGGTACGTGTGGGTGCGGTAGGCCTGGATGGCTTCAAAGGGGAGCAGGGGCATGCGCCCAATTATACAGCCTTCTTTGTATAGCCTCTCATTCCTGTTTGGATAATGGCGGTAGTGGATTGCAGTTGGGAGGCTCGCAGGACTGGGTAATACTACCGAATGATACAATGGGCAGGGCGATGCTGTAGGCCGGGCCGAGCAGCGCATGCAGGCCCTCCTGGCAGATGGCGCCCCTGAAAACCCCCGGTTCCTGGGTGAAGATCGCTCCGGAAGGGATGCAGCTTGTGTCCGCCTCCATCCAGGAAGTTCCAATGGATTGATAAAGCGCAAGCTGTGCCGTATCCGTAATTACTGCCGTATCCTCCAGGCTGTACTGGATGGTGACCGACACCGGCACGCTGAAATACTCCTCCAGATCAGTGGGCAGCCCGGTATCGATCGCCAGCTCAAAGGCATGCCCGGCAAAATCGGTGCCGAAGAAACCAGATGCCAGGGTGGGTGTGACCAGGGCGGTTGCGGTGGTCGAGAACAGCCCCGTTGGGAAGATGAAGCTGGTCGGCATCCCCTGCACGTCGGTGTAGGTCAGGGTAGTGGTGGTGCCGGGCTCCAGTGTCGTGCTGACCGGAGCGGGTAGGATGATGAAATCCTGGTCGCCTCGATCTGATGGGATATTGACTTCCCGCTCAGAGGGGTGAAAGACGAAAGAACTCAAGGTAGGGGTGACCACGTAATCTCCAAAGCTGAGGTCTGGGAATAGGTATACTCCATCTGCATCGGACAGAGTATCTGCGCCCGTGCTGAGGGTCAGGGTGACTTCGGCGATGGGATTGGAGTTGTGGTCAGTGACCCGTCCGGTCAGATCGTCCTTCATCGAGAATACGGTAATCGGTCCATAACCTACGGTAGTGTAGATGAACTCATCACCCAGGCTGGCATCCTGAAGTCCACCCGCGTTGGCGCTGGCGATTTGATAGGGGTGAGCTGGATCAGTGAAGTCCACCAGGTTCACTCCGCCGGTATAATCGCTTTCGATGGCGAAATAGACAAAACCGTCTTTCGCTTCAAGAATGGTTGCCCCTAGAATATCACTCCTTAGAAAAGTCCCCAAATAAACAGGGTTTGCCGGATTGCTGACATCCAGAGCCATGACACCTAATCCACTCAAATCAGAATTGGTTCCAGCTAAATAGGCAATTTTTTGATCCCCCCGGTTTTCGGTATCAAGTAAACCATAAACAATGTCGGGTGTATCTCGAAACACTTCCAATGGATGGACTGGATCCGTCACATCCAGGACGATCAGGCTTCCGCTAGAGATGACATACGCATAGATATATTCTCCTTGTGAGGCAATCGACATGTCTTCAGGCGCTAAGTATAGAGATTGGCTCATCAAGGTCGGAGAAAATGGATTGCTGACATCGTTTATTGTGAAATAACCGCCGCTGCCGCCAAGATCTTCGGTGATTGAGTATGCCATACCGTCCAGGACTTCCACCACGGTTGTGAAACTGGGGCTGGGGCGCGGCGCTACAACATGCATGTTTGCCGGGTCGGAAGCGTCAATAATTTCCATGCCCCAACCCGTCGGGACGTAGACAAAGGATCCATCCACGTACGGTTTGCCGAGGGCAATACTATCCAGGATGACATATCCAAGAACCTGTGCATCGAACGGATCTGCCGCATCGATGACCCTGAAGATCGATATGTAATCATAGTTTGGAAAGGAAGATGATTGATTATCCGCTGAATAAACAGTTGTACCCACCGCGGTCAGGTAACGTGCTGATTGGGGCCAGGAATAGAAACCCATTTGTGTAGGATGCGCTGGATCGCTCGTATCCAGCACAGAAAATCCCGTATTGAAATCTAAATAATGCATCCGGTCGCCCAACGGCACCATCCCCGATCCCCAGTAGGATGGAAACACACCAGCTAACTGCGGAGATACTGGATCTGTGGTGCTGAAGATCGCCAGGCCATCCCAGCGTACCGCGTAGAGCATCCCGTCTTTCGCGCCGAGCTGCCGGATTAGCCCAGCCAGCTCGGGCACTTCACCCACCCGTTCAGGATCAGCGGGATCGGAAACATCGATGATGTCGGCGAAGTATTCGGGTGGATCCGGGAAGTGATCAATCGATCCATTCAGATATGCATAGCTGCCATTTACCGTCAAATTAGCCCCGGGACGTGAAGAGTCCTCATAGCGGCCTACCCGGATGATCTGCGCCGGGTCCGAAACGTTATAAATGCTCAAGCCTGGGTAGGTGCGAGCATAGACGTACGGGCCCTGGACTGTCAATTGATCTAAATACAGCTCAAAATATGTTCCCAACAAAGTTGGATAGGCAGGATCGGAGATATCCAGTACAGCCAATCCAAGAGTATGATCCGCTATGTAGGCAAGGCTGCCGGAAATCACCATCTGGGTAGTGACCATGGTTTCAACGGGTTTGAATTGGCCGATCAACCCTGGAATTGCGGGGTCGGCGACATCGTAAATGGCGATTCCATCATAATCGTTTCTCGTGTATAGAGTGTTATTGGCAACAGCTAATGCGAAAGAATTATACGATGTAGCGGGTAGCGAGGCAATCTGGATCGGATGCTCTGGGTCGATCGTATCCAGGACTATCCGCTCAAAACCGGAGCTGCTCGTATAACTCATGGTATCGATGTATACATATCTTCCGTCGGAAATCAAATGATATGTATTCATGTTCTCGAATTGAGTGAGCGGATCCAACGTGCCGCTGTCCAGAAGGCTCTTGCTCCTTCCGGCTCGCCCGTATTCTGCTGTAACTGGATCCCATCCAACCAATAAAGACAGGATTGAGATGAACAGGATTAGCTTTTTCATGGATCGCCTCCCCGAGATGATATGTCGGAGACATCCCCTATGCCCCTGAAACATCGGGCAAGTGAGGGGGTCTCTATCTCAATATACAACCGATCCCCCTCTTTTGCATTACTGGATTGTTATTATTTTATGTCGGGTTCGTGATTTTTCGGACTTGCCTGGTAACAGCTCTGTTTGGACATACGCAGTTGACCCCCCAATTACCCCTGAAGCACATCACCCCTGCTTTTAATGATGTTCTCCACCCTGAGCATCTTCGGGATCGACGTGGATGGTAGCGCTGGAGAGGTAGTCCAGGTGGCGCAAGAGCTGGCGCTGGACTTCCACGGCGATCTCGTGTCCCGCGCGCATCGACAGTGCCGGGTCTACGGCGACGTTCAGCTCGGCATGCATGCGGTGCCCCAGCCAGCGCACCCGCACCTCGTTGATCCCCTTGACCTGCGGCAGGTGCTGCACTGCATGCTCAATCTCAGTGATCACCTCTGGATCCACTCCATCCAGCAGGCGGCGAAACACATCCCGTCCCGCTTGCCACAGGATGCGCAAGATTGCCAATGTGATCAGCAGCCCCACCAGCGGGTCAGCCAGCGGGAAGCCCAGCCAGACCCCTACAGCGCCGAGCAGCACTGCCAGGCTGGTCAGTCCATCCACGCGGGCATGGTAGCCATCCGCCACCAGGGCTGCGCTGCCGATCTGCCGCCCGACCCGCAAACGGAAAATGGCTACCGCCTCGTTGCCCAGGAAGCCGATTACCGCCGCGGCTGCCACCGCCCATAGATTCCTGACCTGCTGCGGCTCGTACAAGCGCAGGATCGATTCACGCCCGGCGATGACCGCGCTGAGCAAGATCATCAGTACCACCGCCAGCCCTGCCAGGTCTTCGGCGCGCCCGTATCCATAGGTGAAACGCCGGTTTGGAGGGCGGCGCGAGAGAAGAAAGGCGATCCACAGCGGGATGGCGGTCAGCGCATCTCCAAAGTTATGGATGGTATCCGCCAGCAGGGCAACGCTGCCGGTATAAGCGACCACGACCACCTGCAGGGCAGCGGTCAGGAACAAACCGACCAGCGACCACTTCACCGCCCAGATGCCGCGCTCCGAACTCAGCAGGGATGGATCGATCGCACCGTGCGTATGGGGGTGATCGCTGCCGGAGCCATGTTCGTGCCCGGGATGTGAGGGAGGGTCTTGGCTGTCAGGCATAGCGGTTCTTTGTCCGGCGATATCAGCCTATTATAATGAAAATATCACCACGAAATCAGCAAGACACGAAGGGTTTAAGAAAGCCTTTCTTGGTGTCCTGGTGACTTGATGGTAAGTGTATTTCTAACCACCCAGTCACCAAGGCACGAAGTACTCTGTCAAGCTAGATTCCGATGGATGTCAGTCTTAGGAGCGGAACGACGAGGGATCTTTACTGAGTAGATACCTGGTACATCGTTACCTGCGGAAGGAATAGCTTGTTGTCCAGCCTGAGCAGTGGATAGACCTTGACGGCTACATCCGTGGTCAGCTGGTCAATTGCCAGATCGAGCGAACCTGTGGCGTCGCTTTGCACGCTGCTGCGGCGGATGAGGCTGCCGGTATAGGTGTTCCACCACTCCACGGTCAGGTTGATCCCGGGCTGGAATCCGGAAACCTGGACCTCGCCTGAAATGGGCTGGATTGGTGCCCCATCGACCACGTTCCGCCAGGTATGGGCGGAGTTCTGCACCCACAGGTGGAGGCGCCCGTTGACCACGTCTTTCTGCCCCCAGGTGCGCAGTCCCGGGTCAGAAACATCAGCTGCGGCATCCTGGTATTCTCCGTTGTTGAGCGGGATATCCTTGATGAAGTTGTAGTAGATGCCATACTGGGGGCGATGGTCGAAGTTAAGACTGCCGTCCTGGTTATAGCGGTAAATATGGATATTCTCATACCAGTACGACTCGATCATCCCCCCGGCGTTGATGCCGGCCCAGATGAAGTTGTGCAGCCAGATGCCGTCGGTATCTTGTAACAGAATGTCGGTGGGCGGTTCGGATCCGCTGTCCACAAAGCCGGTCTCGCCGCGCAGGATGGGCTTACCGGCTCCACCGGGCTGCAGGGCGCCGTAGGTAATGCTGGGATCGTATGTCGCCTGGGCGGAATCATTGAAGTTTGGATCGTCTGCCGGGATGTATCGGTGCAGGTCGGCAAAATCGACATCCGGGAACTCCGGATTAGCCCAGAAATCGTCCCGGGGGAAAGAATGCCAGGTAGACGTGGAGACCAGGTGCTTGTCAGGCTCGAACTGGTGCATGTACTTGCCGAACTCGTCCGCCAGGGTGTAGTGCCTCCCGTTCCATGGATCGCCTTCATTGAGCAGCTCCCACGAATGGATGTTGGTCGAGTACCCCCAGCGGGCCTGCAGGTAGCGCCACCAGGCCTGCTGCAGCCAGCGCACCTTGGTCATCTGGCGCCAGTTCCCGTAGAACCAGTCGTTGCCCGGGCATTCAGCCGGGTCGTTGCCGGGATCCTGGTCATTACAACCCGGATCATATGGGATCGGGTTGCCTTCAAAGTCAATGCGTGTAAATATGTGGGAATTTTTCTCCATGATCACCGGACGGAGGTAAACGCCATATTCACCCGCCAGCTCCACCACCTTGTCGAAAGCGTAGGAGTTACGCTGCTCCATATACTGGTGATGCGCCATCCAGGGGGCAGACACGATGTTCGGGCCGTACTGCCCGTTGCCCAGGTCTTCCTCGATCCAGGCGTAATCCACGTAAGCGGTGCCGGAGGTGACATTCTCAACCACCAGGTAGAAGAATGGCAAGAAACTCGAGCTGCCGGTCGTCAGGCTGCCTTCCAGGATCTGCCAGCCGCTGCTGTCGCCCGGTTGGTAAGCCGTCACCACCGTACCAGTGCCCGGCTCCTGGCAGTCATTGCCATCTCCCCACAGCCAGCCGCCGGTCTTGGCGACAAAGCCGTACGGCTGCCCCGCCACACGCGGTCCGCCCATGTCTTCGGTCAGGTAGCGGATGCGCACCCGGTAGGTGGTGTTCTCTTTCACCGCTGGCGGTGCTTTCATAAAGCCCAGGAACATGCACGGATTGTAGTAAGAAGCAATCCGCATCGAGACATCGCTGCCCGGATAGGCAGTCTGCATGTCTAATTCGGTGAACGGTATGTACTGTCCGTGCATCTGCGGATCGATGCCGTTCCATGGATTCCAGGAAGCGTCGTAGATGCCCCACTGCGAAAGCCAGATGCGCACCAGTTGAATGCCGTTCTGGGACATGGATTGGAAGTTCGCCTGGTTTTCCAGCACGGGATTATCCCAGCTGACGTGATCGAAATTCATGTTGTAGCCCAGGGCAGGGAAGTAGCTGCCGTCTTCGAATTCAAAATAGCGGGGGTCGTCCTGGCTGACGCGGATAAAGCCTTTACTGCTGGATGGGCTGACCTCGAATGCCAGTGCCGGGCTTTCGCTGCTGCCGCCTGCATCCCGTGCAAGGATCTTGAACTGCCAGCTCCCGGCGCGGTGCGGAGAGAATCGCACTTTCCAGGCGAAGTTCCCGGTAGGATAGAACCACTCGCGGTCGTTCACCACCTGGTCGTCAAATTCCTGGTAATAGAAGGCTGGCTGGGTGTACGTGGTCTGCCAGTTGTCCGGGGTGAAGAGTGCATCGACTGAGATGCCCTGACCGGGTTGGATGCCTGCCGGTGGGCTCTCATCGTACGGCATCTGCAGATTACCGGCGAGGGTGCTGACCTGAAACGTGATCTCCAGGCGTTCGTAGCGTGGGACGACGTTGGTGTTGGTGGTTATGCCGGTTATTTCGGGACCGGCAAGGGATTGGTTATGGGAAGCTGTTTGCACTGGCACACTGCTTACAGTCGAAGCCAGTGGAGTAGCCTTCAAACCGGGGTTTCCACAAAACGGGATAATGATGGTATTAACCAGGAATAACAGCAGGAATCGTCGCATGAAGGATCGCTCTCCCAGGGTGGTTTTAACCATTCTACCAACCAGCCTGCACGCCTGGCAATCTAATCTGATTATGGGTGGCTTAAGTGCCGCTTAAGCGATAGGATCCGAACCAGTTCTATCCCGTCCCGAACTGGCGGTCCCCGGCATCACCCAACCCTGGCAGGATGTAGCCGCGCTCGTTCAGGCGCTCGTCGATGGCTGCCAGATGGATCGGTACTTCTGGATGGTGCTTTTCCATCAGCGCCAGGCCTTCCGGCGCTCCGATGATGCCGACGAACTTGATGTTCTTAACCCCCCAACGTTGGAGAACGTCTACGGTGGCAACCGCCGATCCGCCGGTAGCCAGCATGGGGTCCAAGATAAGGCACACGGATACGGTTGGCTCAATGGGCAGCTTGTTGTAGTATTCAACCGGTTTGAGCGTGCGCTCATCCCGGTACAGTCCGATGTGCCAGACCTCAGCAGTGGGCATTAAGTTCCATATGCCCTCTACCATGCCCAGCCCGGCACGTAAGATGGGCACCAGGCCGATTTTTTGCTGTAGCTCAGCGCCCAGGAACGGGCTGAGCGGCGTTTCGACAGACAGGGGCTGCAACGCTAGGTCGAGGGTGGCTTCGTACGCCATCAAGGCTGCAATCTCGCGTACCAGCTCGCGGAACTTCTTGGGCTCGGTGTTTTTATCGCGCAGCAGGCTGAGTTTATGTGCTACCAGGGGATGAGGTGATGGGTATACGTTTGGCATCTACAGGCTCCTAAGTTTGGTTGTGTTAATTATATCTGCAAGTTATAATTTTCCCTATGAATGATGCCCCCAACCGCTTAATCACCCCCGCGCCGCAACCCGATGACCACATGGATCAGGCGCTGCGCCCGCGCCGCCTGGCAGACCTGATCGGTCAGGAACGAGTCAAAGAGAACCTGGCGATCTTGATCGACGCTGCCCGCCAGCGCAGCGAGCCGCTGGATCACGTGCTTTTCTACGGGCCGCCGGGCCTGGGCAAAACCACCCTGGCGCACATCCTGGCAAATGAGATGGGTGTCAATATCAAGATCACTGCCGGGCCGGCGATCGAACGCCCGGGCGATCTGGCAGCCATCCTCTCCAACCTGCGCGCCGGCGATGTGCTGTTTATTGATGAGGTCCACCGCCTGGGGCGCGTCATCGAGGAAGTGCTCTACCCGGCGATGGAGGATTTTGCCCTGGATATCATCATCGGGAAGGGTCCTTCGGCGCGTTCGATCCGCCTAAAGCTGCCGCAGTTCACCGTCATTGGGGCAACCACACGCCTGGCGTTGGTAACTGCTCCACTGAGAGCGCGCTTCGGCGTGGTGCACCGGCTGGATTACTACGACCAGGAAGCCCTGCGCCAGATTGTCAGCCGGGGAGCGCGCGTGCTGGGCATCGAGACCGACCCGGAGGGCGTGGATGAGATTGCCCTGCGCGGCCGCGGCACTCCCCGCGTCGCCCTGCGCTTGCTGCGCCGTGTGCGCGACTATGCCGAGGTGCGCGCCAACGGGGTGATCACGCGCCAGGTCGCTCACCAGGCGCTGGATCTGATGGATGTGGACCACCGCGGGTTGGATGACATCGACCGCCGCGTGCTGCGTACGATCATCGAGAAATACAGCGGCGGGCCGGTCGGCTTGAGCACCATCGCCGCCTCGATCAGCGAAGAGCCGGATACCATCATGGATGTCGTCGAGCCCTACCTGCTGCAGCTCGGCTTCCTGGATCGCACACCCCAGGGGCGCACCGCCACCCGCCTGGCGTACGAGCACCTCGAATTGGCGTTCCCGGCTGACGAACAGCCGCGTTTGTTTGATTGATCCTATGGCCTCGATTGCGCGTTTCCTGATGATCGCCGGAGTGGTATTCTTCCTGGTCGGCGGCTTGCTGTACCTTGCGGGACGCGCCGGCTTGCCGTTGGGACGATTACCCGGGGATATTCGCATCCAGAGCGGAAATGTCACCTGTCTGATCCCCCTGGTAACCTCCATCTTGCTCTCGATCGTGCTGACCGTCGTGCTGAACCTCGTTATCCGCTTCTTGAACCGCTGATCTGCATCCCAGGATCGCAGTCCCACGGCTCGAAGCATCCAGATTGGAAACCGGGCTGCTTCGCTGTAAAGCCTGCCGCCAGTGAAAACCAGCGACTACGATTACGATTTGCCTCCCGAATTCATCGCCCAGACCCCGGTGGAGCCGCGCGATTCGTCACGGCTACAGGTGCTGCACCGCCAATCCGGAGAGATCGAGCACGCCCATTTCTACGATCTGCCGCGCTACCTGAAACCCGGCGACCTGCTGGTGCTCAACGAGACGCGCGTGCTGCCGGCGCGCCTGTACGCGCGTAAAATTCCAGGCGGGGGGAGAGCCGAGATCCTGCTGCTGCGTCGCCAATCCGCTTTGACCTGGGAGGCCCTGGTGGGCGGCAAAGGGCTGAATCCTGGGGTGAAAGTGCAGGTAGAATCAGGCCCTGCGGCGGAGATCATTACCAACCTGGGCAGCTCACGGCGCCTGGTGCAGTTCGACCGGCCCGTGGAAGATTACCTGGCAGCCGCAGGGCATGTCCCTCTGCCGCCGTACATCCACGCTGCATTGGAAGATCCCGAGCGCTACCAGACCGTGTATGCCCGCCAGCCCGGCTCGGCCGCCGCTCCGACGGCAGGATTGCACTTCACGCCCCGGCTGCTGGCTGAGCTGCAGGACGCCGGGATCGAGCTTACCAGCCTGATACTGCACGTCGGGTTAGACACCTTCGTTCCCGTCACCGAGGCCGACCCGCGCACCCACAAAATCCACACCGAGTGGTGCCGTGTCCCTCCAGAAGCTGCCCAGGCTGTCAGAGACGCCCACCGGCGCGGTGGGCGAGTGGTCGCGGTCGGCACTACCAGCGTGCGCACCCTGGAGAGCGCCGCACGCCGCGCCGCTCCTGACGAGTCGCTTGCAGCTTACGAAGGCCCCACCGATTTGTTCATCCTGCCAGGCTACCGCTTTCAAGTCGTGGATGCCCTGGTCACCAACTTCCACCTGCCGCGCTCCACCCTGATCATGCTGGTGAGCGCATTTGCAAGGCGTGAGATGATCCTGAGGGCATACGAGATCGCCAAACAGGAGGGCTACCGCTTCTACTCCTTCGGAGATGCGATGCTGATATTATGAACGTATGGGAACAACTGGAAACTGAGATCGTCGCCTGCAGGTTGTGCCCGCGCCTGGTCGAGTGGCGCGAGAAGGTAGCGCGAGAGCGCCGCCGCGCCTACAGGGATTGGGAGTATTGGGGCAAACCCGTACCTGGATTTGGGGATGTGCATGCCCGCCTGCTGGTGATCGGTCTGGCGCCTGGAGCGCATGGCGCCAACCGCACCGGACGCATGTTCACCGGGGATGGATCGGGTGAATTCCTCTATCGAGCGCTGCACGCGGTTGGATTTGCCAGCCAGCCGTTCGCCATCTCGCGCGATGACAGTCTGACCCTGGAGGGGTTATACATATCGGCTGTGTGCCGCTGTGCCCCTCCGGACAACAAACCCTCCCCTGGGGAGATATCTAACTGCCTGCCGTACCTTGAGCGGGAGATGAAGCTGTTGACAGGTGTCGAAGGCATCGTCGCTCTGGGGCGGATCGCTTTCGATAACACCCTGCACTTGCTGCGCCAGGGCGGTGCTGCTATTCCACGGCTGGATTTCGCCCACGGCGCAAATTACCGCCTGGGAGAGTCCCTGCCGTGGATGCTGGCTTCTTACCACCCCAGCCGGCAGAACACCCAGACCGGGCGCCTGACCCGGGAGATGTTCGATCTAATCTGGTCGAAAGCCAGGGAGTTGCTGACCGAGGGGGAGTAGGGCAGGCTGACGCGGCCTGAACCATCGTCGCCGCTGGCGCAGAGATTACATAGGCATGATGCGGTTGCGCCCGGCCTGCTTGGCAGCGTACATGGCGGCATCGGCGCGGCCGATCAGCATATCCAGATTGGTGATTTCCGTGGTCAGACCGGCGACGCCCAGGCTGATGCTCACCCGCAGCAGGTGCTCCTCCACCGACAGCCTGGTCTCGGATACATTACGCCGCAGGCGCTCTGCAACCAGGCCTCCCATGCGCACATGTGTCTCTGGCAGGAGCAGGATGAATTCATCCCCACCGTAGCGCCCAAGGATATCTACTTTACGAAGGCCCTTGCTGCAGCGGGCGGCGATACTGCGCAGGACAAGGTCGCCAGTCACGTGCCCGTAATGGTCGTTGATGTACTTGAAATTATCGACATCGATCATCACCGCTGTCAGCGGGTGTTTGAAGCGGAAGCTGCGCTCGATCTCGCGCTGCCCAAGCTCGAAGAAACCTCGCCGGTTGTACAGGCCGGTGAGAGAGTCGGTAATGGCTGATTTCTGGGCTTCGGAATGCAGCTCGGAGTTGTGGATGGCGTTTGTGGCTGTGCTTGCAAAACTGACCAGCAGACGCAAGTCTGAGTCTGTAAAGGCGCCCACCGAGGGCGATTCGAGCGAGATCGCTCCCAAGATGCGCTCCTTTAAGACCAGCGGGGCGACGATCACCGAGCGAATAGCGTTCATCTCAGGGATCAGATCTTTGCGCGGATTGGGGATCTCGCCCGCGGCATCCCGGTAGATCAGCGGACGCCGTTCGCGCACTGCCCGGGCAACGTAACCGCTGGTCTCTGAGTAAGAGAACTTTTTGATCCGTGGATCAGCGTACCCGCGGCTGGCGCGCAGCTCAAGCTGCCCCGTGTCCTTGGCGATCAGGTGGAGGGTGGCTTTTTGGGCAATTGGGAGAGCGCCAATGGCGGCGTCCAGGATCTGCCCAAGCAGCGTTTCTGAGTTGAGTGTGGAGAGCAGGGCACGCGTGGCGGTATGCAAGGCAGACAGCTCGCGGTTATGCTGTTCTGCAACCATCTCTGCCCGCTTCAGGGCGGTGATATCATGCCCGACAGCCTGGATTTCGACCAGCACTCCCTGGCTGTCGAAGTAACCCCGGCATGTCCACTGCTGCCAGCGCATTTGATGATCGTCTTCGTGGTTCGTATGGCCGAAATTGAATTCGGGCTGCTCGGTGGTCAGTGCATCGATCTGCGGTCGAATATCTGATCCGTTTGCCTGCCCGATGTAATCTAAGAAGTTCGTTATTCGCTCCGATTTGCTCATCACTAAGGCGACATTATTGAATGCCTGGTTGGCGAATTGAATTTCACCATCCGGCAGCAAACGGACGATATAGATGTTTTCACTATCCGAGATGGCTTTATAGTGAGCCTCGACTATCCCCAGGCGCTTGCGCAGATCGTCAAGCTGTTTTTGGAGTACCTCGATATCCGTTGCCCGGTAATCTGTCACGTGCGCCTCTCAGGCATTGTGCAGCAGATGCCAGCGATAATCAGCCCCCGCAGGAGAGGTATGCCCTCCATGCGGCACTAATTATTCCCCCGGCTTCTGACGACAAAGGATAACCCCAGATATGGGTGGTCTCATCAGTTTCTCGCCATATGTGGCTGGATATCTTATTTTACAGGAAAAATGCAGGTGTGAGAAGCGCCAGTTTGTGGACCATCCTTAAAGATTTCACGCGCCGCAGAATTAGACGGTGGGCAATTATCCACTGCGTGGGGCGAAGCTGACCTCATCCCGCCGCAGTAGAGCGAAAGGCACATGGAAAGGCTTCATCGCTGCCTGGTTCAGAGCGCTGATCTCGATATCATATAGCGATGTGAATGTCTCTTTGGTGACATCCAGGTAGCGCTCCAGATCTGTCTGGGTAGACATGCGGATGGCGCCATCCATACGGAATTGCCCTACCAGGACCGTCACCGGGGCCATCTTGCGCAACGGCTCAGCCGGATCGTAATCGAGCGGGTCGCTTGCCGGAGGCCGCATGTGGAGGGCGATCACCTGGGAAGTGGGCAGGTAAAGCTCACTAAAGTTCATTGTACGGGGGTTGGCGCTGCTTAAATCAATCAACTGGGCCGTAAAGACAGTGATGAACTGCGGGACCATCGGCGTGCGCAGCCAGGTGCTTACACGGATGACTTTCTTGGTCACTACTTCGCCCGCAACCAGGCTGTCCGCGGTGTAAATCATTACCGGAGTGGCTTTCTCCTCTTCGGAGAGTGTATAGGGCTTGAGGGTCATGTCCATTTTTGAACTGTCCTTTGTTGATGGATTATAATCCTCTATCATTAAGTTGTTCTCTTGCCAGGCATTGATACTTTTAGGGGGATGAGTGCGGCGCAGCCGCGCTCATCCCCAAAACAAGGAAATACATTATTTTAGCGAGAACACCACAAAGAGACTGACCAAGGATCGAGCCGAAATTGGATTGTGCGAGGGTAGAGGATGCGTGCAGTTGATCTCATTATCAAAAAGCGGGATAGCGAGGAGCTGAGCCAGGAAGAGATCGAATTCTTCGTCCAGGCATATGCAACCGGTGAAATACCTGACTACCAGGCGTCAGCCCTGGCGATGGCGATCGTATTGAACGGTATGACGCCGCGTGAGACCACCGCGCTTACCCTGGCTATGGCCCACTCAGGGGAGATGCTCGATCTGAGCCACGTGGTTCCGCTGGCGGTGGATAAGCATTCGACCGGCGGGGTCGGTGATAAGACCACCCTGGTGGTCGAGCCGGTGGTCGCCTCCTGCGGTCTGCCGGTGGGGAAGATGTCCGGTCGCGGACTGGGATTCAGCGGCGGCACGCTGGATAAGATGGAATCCATCCCCGGCTTTCGCACTGACCTGAGCACACAAGAGTTCTTGGACCAGCTCGCCGCAACCGGTCTGGTGCTGACCGGACAGAGCGCGGACCTGGCGCCAGCGGATGGCAAGCTGTACGCCCTGCGGGATGTGACCGGAACTGTCCAATCGATCCCCCTGATCGCATCTTCGGTTATGTCGAAAAAGATCGCCGCCGGCGCCCAGGCCATTGTCCTGGATGTCAAAGTGGGTGTGGGCGCTTTTATGGAAAACCTGGAAGAGGCTCGCCAGCTGGCAGAGCTGATGGTCTCCATCGCCACCCTGGCGGGGCGCAAGGCGGTAGCCTTGCTGTCGGACATGAACCAGCCGCTGGGATATGCGGTCGGCAACGCCCTGGAAGTCAAAGAGGCCCTGGAGACGCTGCAGGGGGGCGGGCCGGAGGATTTCCGCGAGCATTGCCTGGCTGTAGCCGGATATATGCTCGCCCTGGGTGGATTGGCTGACAGCGAAGAACACGGTAAGCAGCTGGCTTTGGAGGCTATCCAGGATGGGCGCGGCTTAGAACGCTTCAAGACTCTGGTTGCCTCCCAGGGTGGGGATGTGCGCTACATCGATCAGCCTGAGCTGTTCCCCACCGCTCCCCTGATTGAGAGCATCCCTGCGCCGCGCTCTGGCTATCTCAGCGGCATCCACGCCCGCATGGTGGGTGAGATGGCGGTCCTGCTGGGAGCCGGTCGCTCGAAGAAAGAGGATCAAATCGATCACGCCGTGGGCATCGTCATCCACCACAAGGTCGGAGATAGGGTGGAGAAAGGCCAGTCGCTGTTTACCGTCCATGCCAACAGTGCAGACCTGCTCGAGCAAGCCCGGACCACGCTGCTTGCAGCCCACTCCTGGAGCGATGACCCGGTTGAGCCGCTGCCGCTCTTTTACGGCGTAGTCAAATAGCTTGATTTGCAACCTGTTCGCGTTCGCCCGGCAACAACCGGGCGAACGCTTTTTTAAAAT
>Ga0105094_10000202_pt1 | contig 27915 bp, 21 predicted proteins | sample PPLLak1March2015_2_FD_87023 | JGI IMG/M metagenome (GOLD analysis project Ga0105094, IMG submission 87023) | Freshwater sediment microbial communities from Prairie Pothole Lake near Jamestown, North Dakota, USA - PPLs Lake P8 Core (3) Depth... | ecosystem: Environmental > Aquatic > Freshwater >...
ATCTTCTGGAAGAAGTCGCGATAGATCGGCGCGATCCGCAGCTTGAGCCCGCTCAGATCGGCCTTGTCGATCTTCTTGTTGCTGTACACGTAGTACTGGATGCCCTCGCCCGTGCGGGCGTAGTAGTACAGCCCCTTCGAGAGAAAGATCCTGTTGAGGTAGTCGAGCACACCGTTGCGGCGCAGCTCCGCCATGGTGAGATCGGTGTAGTTCAGCGCCAGGCCCTCGGGGACGACCCCGGTGGTGAAAGAGGTGGTGGTGTTGGCCAGGTCCACCACGCCGTTGCGCAGCGCATTGGCGATCTCGAAGGTCGGGATCGCCTTCGGCCCACCCACGTAGCGGATCTGTAGGATGCCCTTGCCTTCGTCGTTCACCTTCTTGATGAACCGCTCGAAGTTGCGTGCGTAGTACGTGCCCTCCGGGAAAGCATTGGCCGCCTTGAGGGTGATCTCCTGGGCTGCCGCTGTCCCCGCGAGGCAAATCGCGGTCAGCAGCGCGGCGGTGAAGCGAAGCATGCTGGGGTCCCTAATGTTGGTTACAACTGCTTGAACCACGGAGGACACGGTGGACACGGAGGAATGCAGGAAAATAGCTCCGGGAGCTGCGTTGCTCCGGCAAAGCGACGGTACACAGTCCTACGCCATGCACCTACTACTCTCAAAACAATCTCACTCCCGGTCTTCCTCCGTGTCCACCGTGTCCTCCGTGGTTCCTGCCTTCAAGTCAGGAGGATCGTCAACGCGGCGGCCGGTGCAGACCGGCGTGCTTCAGCATCCCCACCGTGCGCGCCAGCACATCCTTGCGGTAGGCGGCCACGTCGCGGCTGCGGTAGTCGTAGAAGCCCTCGCCGGTCTTGAGGCCAACTCTGCCTTCCTGCATCAGGCGATCGACGATGGCAGGAGCGGTGTAGCGCTCCCGGCTCAGGTGCTCCGACAGGTAACGGCTCGCATAGTACAGGATGTCGTTGCCGCCGAAGTCGATGAACTCGATCACGCCGACGGCGGCGAAGCGCAACCCGAGCCCATACCGGGTGGCCCTGTCGATCTCTTCCGCCGTCGCGACTCCTTCCTCCACCATGCGCGCCGCCTCGTTCATGATCAGTGCCTGCAGGCGCGGCACGATATAGCCGGGTGCCGGCCCGCACAGCACCGGGACCTTGCCGATGTCTTCGAGTAGTGCACGCAAGCGGGAGATCACCTCCGGTGACGTCCCGGGATGGGCAGACAGTTCCACCAGCGGGATGACATAGGCCGGGTTGAGCCAATGGGCGTTGATGACCCGTCCGGGGTGGGTCGCGAGCGGGGCGAGGTCCGTCACAAGGATGGTCGAGGTGGTGGAGGCGACGATAGCCGCCGGCGGCGCCAGGTCGCAGATCCGGGCGAAGGCGTCGCGCTTGGCTTCGAGAGTCTCCGGCACGCCCTCGAAGATCACCTCAGCCCGGGCCAGTGCCTCGCCGGCGTCGGGCTTGGAGACCACGCGGATCCGTTGCAACACCCTCGGTACGGCATCCAGCGGCATCGCCTCGAGCTCGGCGAGCATTCGCAGGCTGGACGCCATCTCGTCGCGAGCATCCCGGGCGAGACCGTCGAAATCAGTGCGCGGGCGCGCTTTCAGGTCGACGATGTCGATCTCGTGGCCGGCATAGGCAAACGCGAGCGCGATTCCCCGCCCCATGCGGCCGGCGCCGACGGCAACGATGCGGCGAGGCAATCCCGTCATCGGCGGCCTTGCTGCAACAGCTGCTTCATCTGGTCCTTCGAGTGAGACGCGAGCCCCAGCGCCTCCAGCGTGCGGGCGCCGTGACGCAGGTCGCGCCCGAGGATGCCCCCGGCCACGGCCAGCAGTCCGTTGGCGAGCGGCGCATCCACCCCCACCCAGCGCGCCACAGAAGCGAGGAAGGCGAGGCCCATCACCGTATCCTCGGTCATGTACCGGTGCATGTGCAGGTCGATATGCTCGCGCCAGTCACCCGAGTCGACCAGCCGCTTGTGCGCGTCGCCGTACATCCAGCGGTCGCTGGTGTAGTGGTCTTTGAGCGGAAAGTGTGGCGGGGTATAGCCGATCGCTTCGCGCACGGCGACACGCTCCAGATCCAGCCGATCGGTCACCGCACGCACCGAGGGCTGTGTGCCCTCGTTGTGGATGTCCCAGCGCTCGAAGTGCTGCAGCGCCGCGGCGTTCATCAGAATCAGCGATGGGTGGATGATCGGCCCGGCGTTCATCAGTGCGCCGGACAGCGCGTCCTCGCAGGGCTCGATGACCTGGTAGGCCTGGCGGATAACCGCGAAGGCATGCTCCGAGCGCTTCGCGGGGTAGGCCCCGGTGGGGAGGTGCGCGGCGCGGATGGTGATGCGTACCTCGTCGGCCGCCTGCTTGCGCGCGAGGTAGGGCAGCGTGCCGGTTTCTGCCCAGGTGATCTCGGCGCGTGAGCCGGCGGCACGAACGGTCTCGCTCATCACGTAGCTGCCGAAGGTGCCGGGCGGCAGGAATACGACCTGGCCACTTTCGAGGTGTGGGGCAAGCGCGCGGGCGATGTCTTCCTGCGCGGTCGCAGGCGCTGGGATCAGCACGAGCTGCGCACCGCGTACCGCTTCGGCGATGTCTGCAGTGGGTTTGGCAACGGGTATCCCGCGCGACCCGCGGACGTCCGTGATCTTGATGACGCTGCTGTCGAGCACCGGCTTCAGAGCGGCTGCATCGCGCCGCCAGAGCCTCACCTCGTGCCCTTGCTCGCTCAGGTCGGCGGCGGCTGCGTAGGCGCCGTGGCCTCCTCCCAGTACTGCGATCTTCATTCTCTCCTCTCTACGGCCAATCTCTCAACGCCAAGGACGCAAAGGACGCCGAGGAAAACCGATCAGAAACTCGGTTGCCAAGGCCGCATCGCGGGGGTTGTGCAACGCGCGATGCTCTTGGCCGGAGCCGTCGCGCCAGACCATGTCCACTTAGGGCGAACCTGCCATGCAACCATACGCCGAGGGATCGCGACGTGATAAGACACGAGACCCCGATGCCAGCGCCCTCCACCATCAGCACGATTCTGCAGTTCCTTGGCGTCCTTTGCGTCCTTGGCGTCGAGTGCTCTTGTCAGATCGGAGGCTCCCAGTCGGGAGCCACAAGCCGCCGCTTGCCGTCGCGGCTCAGGCGTACGGCTGAGGCGTCGAGGGCTTCGCGGTCCCACAGCTGACAGGTTACCTGTTTGTGCTTCTGGTCGAGCCCCTCGCAATAGTTGGTGTACTCGCAAACGCGCACCTGATCGCCCAGCCCGAGAGCGATCTTCATAGGCCAGTCGGGATCGGCAAGAGATTGGCCGGCCAAGCTTACGATGTCGCACTCGCCGCGCGCGAGCATCGCCTCGTCCTGATCGAAGCGATGCACGCCGCCAGTGCAGGCAACCGGAGTGGTGAATCCTGCGGAGCGCACCGCGTTGCGGATCATCAGTGTGGCCGCGCGGTTGCGGCCCCACGGACCGAAGGGGTCCGAGATGTGCCCAGGCATGCACTCGTAACCGCTGTGCCCCGTGTAGGGATAGGCTGCCCAGCCGATGCCTGGCTGCCGGGCGTCGTCGAACTTGCCGCCGCGGGAGGTCGAAAGGAAATGCATGCCTGCGCGCGCGAACTCGACCGCGAAGAACGCTGCGTCGTCAACGGTACTGCCCACCTCGATGCACTCGTCGGCCAGAAAGCGGCAGCCGACCGGATAGTCGGTACCGACCGCCTCGCGCGCAGCGCGGTAGACCTCCAGCGGCAGACGTACGCGGCCTTCGCGGGTGCCGCCGTAGCCGTCGGTGCGCGTGTTGGTGGCCGAGAGGAATGAGGCCATGGTGTACGCATGAGCAAAGTGCAGCTCGACGCCGTCGAAGCCGGCGTGCTGCGCCCGGAGCGCTGCGGCAGCGAACAACCCAGGCAGTACCTTCGGCAACGCGCGGATGTGCGGCAGGTCGAGGTCCGTGACGCGCTCGCGCAAGCCGAAGTCCAGTGCCTCCAGCTCGCGGGGGCTGAGCACCTGTGCGAGCGCGTCGTGCGGCAGCGCTGCCAGCCGCTCGCGCACCCGCTCCTCCGGCCAATCCTGCGCCCCAAGCAGTGTGCGGTGGCGAGCGGTGATCCCCAGGAAGCGCTGGAAGTACTTCTGCGGCTCGGGCCGCCGCCGGATCGCCAGGAAGTCGATGATCTGGATGAAGAGCCGGGTATGGCCGCCACTCTCCCTGCGCACGGTCCGCACGATCTCCTGCAGGCCCGGCAGAAACCGATCGTGGCCGATGCGCAGCAGCGGGCCGCTGGGGATGTCGCGGATGCCGGTGGCTTCCACCACGATCGCCCCGGGCCGGCCGCGCGCGAAGCGTCCGTACCAATCGATCAGCTCGGGCGTGACGTAGCCTTCCTCCGACGCGCGCCACGGCACCATGGCTGGTACCCAGACGCGGTTCTCCAGCGGCAACGGCCCGATCCGCAACGGGCTGAACAGGCCCGCACGCAGCGCCTCCTCCCGTGTCGGGACCGGACCAATGCTCGACTTGTACCTTATTCGCTCAGGCGGGGTCCACATGCTCAGAGCGCACCTCTTTAACCGCAGAGGACGCAGAGGGCGCAGAGGAAAGGAAGCTCAAACGCGGAACGCAGAGTAGGTGCCCAGGCTGAGCGGGCTGCGCATTGTGTTCTTCCCCCTTGCCGAAACGTTGCTCATTGGAACGCCTGGATTCCGGTTTGCGCGCGACCCAGAATCAGCGCATGGATGTCGTGGGTGCCTTCGTAGGTGTTGACGACTTCGAGGTTCACCATGTGGCGGATCACACCGAACTCGTCGCTGATGCCGTTGCCGCCGAGCATGTCGCGCGCCATCCGGGCGATGTCCAGCGCCTTGCCGCAGGAGTTGCGCTTCATGATCGAGGTGATCTCGGTTGCGGCGGTGCCCTCGTCCTTCATGCGCCCGAGCCGCAGGCAGCCCTGGAGCCCGAGCGTGATCTCGGTCTGCATGTCGGCGAGCTTCTTCTGGATGAGCTGGTTGGCGGCAAGCGGCCGGCCGAACTGCTTGCGATCGAGGACGTACTGGCGCGCGGTGTGCCAGCAGAACTCCGCGGCCCCCAGCGCGCCCCAGGAGATGCCGTAGCGCGCGGAGCTCAGGCACGTGAAGGGGCCTTTCAGCCCTTCGACCCCCGGCATCAGGTTCTCCTCGGGCACGAACACGTTGTCCATGACGATCTCGCCGGTGATGGAGGCGCGCAGGCCCACCTTGCCGTGGATCGCCGGCGCGGACAGGCCCCGCATGCCCTTCTCGAGGATGAATCCGCGGATGCGTCCGTCGTCGGTCTTGGCCCAGACTACAAAGACGTCGGCGATGGGCGAGTTGCTGATCCACATCTTGCTGCCGGTCAGCGAGTAGCCGCCGGGCACGCTCTTGGCGCGCGAGCTCATGGAGCCGGGGTCCGAGCCGTGGTTGGGCTCGGTCAGCCCGAAGCAGCCGATCCACTCGCCTGTGGCCAGCTTCGGCAGGTACTTGCGCTTCTGCGCCTCGGTGCCGAACTCGTAGATCGGCACCATGACGAGCGAGGACTGCACGCTCATCATCGAGCGATAACCCGAATCCACCCGCTCCACCTCGCGCGCGATCAGCCCGTAGCAGACGTAGTTCAGCCCCGCGCCGCCATACTCTTCCGGAATAGTCGGTCCCAGCAGACCCAGCCTGCCCATCTCACGAAAGATGGCCGGGTCCGTCTTCTCGTGCCGGAACGCCTCCAGCACACGCGGGGCCAGCTTGCCCTGGCAATAGGCCCGCGCCGAGTCGCGCACCATGCGCTCCTCCTCGGTGAGCTGCTGGTCGAGCAGCAGCGGGTCGTCCCATTGGAATGCTGCTTGTTGCTGTGCCATTCTTCATCTCCTGCACACTGCATAAGCCACGGAGGACACGGTGGACACGGAGGAAAGGCAACAAAGCTTTTGAACCCGTGCCTGTAACCGCCCTAGCGGCCTTCGCGCTTGCGCCAATGCCGCGACATCCCACCAGAAAAGTACATGATCTCCTCCGCGTCCACCGTGTCCTCCGTGGTTCGAGCCTTGATCGTTACGGCAGCACGGCAGTGACCTCGATCTCCACCAGCGCCGCATCCTCGATCAGATCGGTGACCTCGATCGCGGTCATCGCCGGGAAGTGCTTCCCGATGATCTCACGATACGCTGCGCCGATCTCGCGCCCGGCGGACAGATAGGCGCGCTTGTCGCGAAGGTACCAGGTCATGCGCACGATATGCTCGGGCTGTGCGCCGCCCTCTTTGAGCACTGCGACGACGTTCGCGAGCGCCCGCCGGACCTGTCCGATCAGATCCGTGGCCTGGAACCGCTCCTGCTCGTCCCAGCCTACCATGCCGCTGACGAACACCATGCGCCCGCTTGCGGCGATGCCGTTGGAGTAGCCCTTGGGACGTGCCCAGCCGAGGGGATGAAGAATGTCCATCGATGTCCTTTCCTGGAAGCTGATCAGATGTTCCGTATGACGTGTTCCTCCGCGTCCTATGCGTCCTCCGCGATTCATGCGTTATGGATTTCAACCCTCCAACATCCGCGCTGCCAACTCTTGCGGCGAGAGCGCAGCGCCGGCCGCGGCCAGCGCGCGCTCGCGCTCGAGGTTGCGCTCGAGCGGGAGCTTGCCGGCTCGGTACTGCTTCGGCCACTCGATGTCGGTGAAGCCGAGCTTGGCCGCCTCCAGCAGCGTCCAGGCCGGGTTCGCCAGATGCGGTCGCGCGATCGCGCACAGGTCCGCGCGGCCGGCGGCGATGATGCTGTTGGCGTGGTCGGCCTCGAAGATGCCGCCTACGGCGATGGTGGCGATGCCGGCCTCGTTGCGGATGCGGTCGGCGAACGGCGTCTGGAACATACGGCCAAAAACGGGCCTTTCCTTCTTACTGACCTGGCCCGAGGAGACGTCGATCAGGTCGGCGCCTGCTGCCTTGAACAGCCGCGCGATCGCCACCGCATCGTCTGGCGTGATCCCGCCCACTACCCAGTCGTGTGCGGAGATCCGCACTGACATCGGCTTGTCGTCGGGCCACGCCGCGCGCATGTTCCGGAACACCTCCAGAGGATAGCGGCAACGGTTCTCCAGGCTGCCGCCGTACTCGTCGCTGCGCCGGTTGGTCAGCGGCGAGATGAAGGAGGACAGCAGGTAGCCGTGCGCGCAGTGCAGCTCCAGCCAGTCGAAGCCGGCTTCCACGGCTGCGCGCGTCGCGCGCACGAAATCCTGCAGTATCCGGTCCATGTCTGCGCGGGTGGCGGCGCGCGCAGTCTGCGACACGCCTTCCAGGTATTGCTCCTCGGACGCAGCGATCAGCGGCCAGTTGCCGGCCGGCAGCGGCTGGTCGACGCCTTCCCACATCACTTTGGTCGACCCTTTTGCCCCGGCGTGGCCGAGCTGCACGGCGATTCGCGCGGTGGTGTTCGCGTGCACGAAGTCGACGATGCGCTTCCAGGCGCGGGTGTGCTCGGAGGTCCACATGCCCGGGCAGGCGGGCGTGATGCGTGCGTCGGCCGACACGCAGGTCATCTCCCCAACCACCATGCCGGCGCCGCCCATCGCGCGTGCGCCCAGGTGCACCATGTGGAAGTCGCCCGGCGTTCCGTCCACGGCAGAGTACTGCGCCATCGGGGAGACCACCACGCGGTTCTTGAGCGTCACCCCGCGGGCACGGAAGGGAGTGAACATGGGCGGGATGCTGCGCGTTCGCAGCGCTGGCATCTCGAGGCCAGACTGTGCGAAGGCGTGCTGCGCGATCCAGTCCTCGAGGCTCTCCACATAGTGCTTGTCCCGCAGGCGCAGGTTCTCGTGGGAGATGCGCTGGCTGCGGGTGAGCAGCGAGTAGGCGAACTGCTCGGCGTCGAGATGAGCATAGCGCTCGACGTTCTCGAACCACTCCATGGAGTTGCGCGCGGCGCTCTGGATCTTGAGCACCTCCACCGAGCGCGCTTTCTCGTAGGTGCTTAGCACGGTGTCGAGGTCGGACCGGCCATGCTGCTGAAAGCAGCGCGCCAGCTCGATGGCGTCCTCCAGCGCGAGCTTGGTGCCCGAGCCGATGGAGAAGTGTGCGGTGTGCGCGGCGTCGCCCATGAGAACCACGGGCACGCGCTTCCCTTCGATGGAGTTCCAGTGCACCCAGGTCCTGCACACGATGCGCGGGAACTTGATCCAGATGGCCGAGCCGCGCAGGTGTGTGGCGTTGCTCATCAGTGCATGCCCGTCCAGGTACCTCGCGAACAGCCGCTCGCAGTACGCGATGCCGTCCAGCTGGCTCATCTTGTGCAGTCCGGCCTTGAGCCAAACTTCCTCGGGGGCCTCGACGATAAAGGTGGAAGTGTCTCCGTCGTACTGGTAGGCGTGGGCCTGGAACCAGCCGTGCTCGGTCTGCTCGAAGGCGAAGGTGAACGCCTTGAACAGCTTCTTCGTCCCCAGCCAGACGAACCGGCATCTGCGCATGTCGAGGTCGGGCTGGAAGCTGTCGGCGTAGGCGGTGCGGATGCGGCTGTTGATCCCGTCGCTGGCGATCACCAGGTCGGCTTCGTATTCGGCCGCAACCGCCCGGTCGTCGGTCGCGTCGGTTTGGAACATGAGCCGCACGCCCAGCTCGCGGCTGCGCTCCTGCAGGATCTTCAGCAGCCGGTGCCGGCCGATGCCGCAGAAGCCATGTCCGCCCGAGGTGATGGTCCGGCCCTTGATGTGGACGTCGATGTCGTCCCAGTGGTTGAAGGATTGCAGGATGCGGCGCGCGGCCTGCTCGTCGGTCTGCACCAAGTTCGACAGCGTCTGATCGGAGAACACCACGCCCCAGCCGAAGGTGTCCTCGGGCCGGTTGCGCTCGATCACCGTCACGGTGTGGGCCGGGTCCTGCTTCTTCATCAGCAGGCCGAAGTACAGCCCCGCCGGTCCGCCGCCGATGCATACGATGTTCATTACTGCTCCTTGCTGACGCCTGCTGCCGAATGCGCCTCAGAGAACGAGACTGCCCACACTAGTCCCGCCGCAAACGTACAGCACCTGACCGGTCACGAACCCGTTCTCCGGGGCCACGAAGAACATCACGGCGCGCGCCACGTCGTCGGGCTGACCCAGCCGCTTCACCGGAATGCTCTGAGCCACCTGCTCGACCTTCGGGCTGCCCACAGGGATGACCTCATGGAACATATCGGTCTGGATCGGTCCGGGTGCGACCACGTTTACCGTGATGCCCTGCGGGGCAAGCTCCAGTGCCCAGGTGCGGGCCATGCCGATCATCCCGGCCTTGGTGGCTGAGTAGCTGGTTCGCGAAGCCAGCCCCAGAGCGGCTCGGGAGGACAGCAGCACGATACGGCCGAACTGCGCTTTGCGCATTGCCGGCAGTGCGGCCTGGGTGAGGGAAACCGCCGCGGCGAGATGCAAGTTCACGAGCGCATCGAGGTCTTGGAGCCGGACGTCCGGCAGCAGGGCAGGGCGTATCATGCCCGCGTTGTGGATCACGGTCGTTATTGGAAACTGCCGCGCGATCTCCTGGACGGCCTGCGCAGTGGCGGCCGCGTCGGTCAGGTCGACGCGGAAGGAGTGCATGCGCGGATGCGGGTTGTCCGGTGCGCGACGCGCCAGCGAGATGAGTTCATAGCCGGCATCCAGCAGATGCTGGCAGACGGACTTTCCGATGCCGGCACTGCCGCCAGTGACGACTGCGAATCTGGATTCGTCGCTCATTGGTGCTATCCGGCCACCAGCGCGAGCACGCGCAGCGGGCTGCCGCTCCCCTGCTGGATCTTGAGCGGCGGGCAGATCAGCACGCTGCCTGTCGCCGGCAGCAGATCGAGGTTGGTCAGGCATTGCAGGCCGTAGCGGCCGGCCCCGTGCATGTAGTAGTGGCATGGGTAGGGCGGACGCAGATGGAAGCCCTGACCCGCGTCCGTCCCGATCGATTCGGAGCCGAAGCCCAGCACGTCGCGCTCCTCGATCAGGAACTTCACGACCTCGGCATCCGGCCCCGGCGTGTGCTGGCCGGTCTCGTCGAAGTTCTGGTAGGCGACGGGGTCCGTGCGCTTGGACCAGTCGGTGCGCATCAGCACCCACGCGCGCGGCGGGATGCGGCCGTGCTTCGCTTCCCAGGCCTGCACGAAGGGCACGGTCAGCAGGAAATCCGGATCCGCCGCCGATTCGCGCGAGCAGTCGATCACGCAAGCGGGCGCGACGAGATGCTCGACGGGAATCGTGTCGGTGGCGTTGTTCGGCAGATCGCGGCCGGAGATCCAGTGGATCGGCGCGTCGAAGTGCGTACCGGTGTGCTCGCCGCAGGAGAAGTTGTTCCAGTACCAGCCCGGCCCGCGCTCGTCGTAGCGCGAGATCTCCTCGATGCGGAACGGCAGGCACTGGCCCATCTCGGGTGGCAGGACGATCTGCGGGAAGTCCGGCGAGAGCGTCTGGGTGAGGTCGATCACCCGGATGCGGCCGGCGGCCAGCTCCGCTACCAGTTTCGCCAGCGTTGCGTTGCTCATGAGTTTCCTTGAACCACAGAGGCACAGAGGCACAGAGGAACCGAGAGGAGATCCGAAAACGGTTGTGCGGTCACTCGGCACGGTTCAATAAGCATGGCCATGACTCCAGTCCTACGCAGGTGAATCGCACGCCTCTGTGCCTCTGTGTCTCTGTGGTGGGTGTCGAGATTTAGACCGAAAGCTCGCGCTCGAGCGCCTTGGGGTTGTCGCGCCAGCGTGCCAACCACTCCTGCGCCACGTCGCCCGGGAAGACGTCCTCGACCCCATCGCGCAGCGCCGCGACGATGGCGTCGGCCAGCGCAGCCGGCGCCAGCTTGGGCGGCGGCAGGAGCTGGTTCCACTCGTCGTCGATCGGTCCGGGAAACACGTTGACGACGCGCACGCCGGCAAGCCGCATCTCGGCGCGCAGGCACTGCGCCAGCGAATACGCCGCGGCCTTGGACGCGGAGTAGGTGCCGTGCGGCGGGAAGTTCGCGAGCGCGTACACCGAAAGGACGTTGACCCAGGCGGCCGCACTCGACTGGCCGTCGGCGGCCCGGGCGCGCAGCGCGGGTCCGAGCTCCTGGGCAAGGCGCAACAGGCCGAAGTAGTTCACATCCATCTCGCCGCGGGCTGCGTCCACACCTCGGCGCGCCGCGATCCCGAAAGCACGGTGGTACTCGGCGTTGTTGATCACGATGTCGACTTTGCCCCCGATCTCGCCGGCGAGCTCCGTTACCGAGCGGGAGTCGGTGAGATCCAGCGGCACCAGCGTGACCTGAGGCAATGCTGCGATCTCTTCGATGCCTGGAGACTTCTTCCAGGGCTCCGTGTTGCCGACCCAGACGATGTCCGCACCGGCCTTGGCCAGGGCAGCGACGATGGCTTGTCCGACTGCGCTCTTGCCGTCGGTCACAAGAGCTTTCCGGAACTTCGGGTCGCAGGTCATCTCGCGCAACTGCCTGTCGTCGGCCATGTTCGGAGTCTCCTGTTCGGGAAAAGCGATGAGCACGGCTTGCCCGGACTTGTCCAGGCGCGCCCCGACCCGCACGCGCGCCGCGTCGGGCGGGATGTCACCGTGCAGGTGTGCTACCACGGAAGGCCCCGCATCCAGCCGTACCATACCGAGCCGCCAGGGCAGGCGCTCGCGGAAGAACAGATCGTTGCTGTGATGCAGGACTGTGGTCGCGAGCAGCTCGCCTGCCCCGTCCTGCAGCTTCCAGACGAGCCGCTCCGACAGGCACCCGTGGCAGGCCTCGCGCGGCGGGTACTGCACGGCGCCGCAGTCGCGGCAGGTTTGCAGCTCGAAGCGCCCGAGCGCCGCCGCGGCGGTCAGGCCCAGCGCCACGCGGCTGCGGCTGCCCGGCGGCAGCGTCGGCAAGCGCGTGCGCAGGATCGGGTTCTTGCGCTTGGGTCTCGTCAGCGGCGCGCTCATTCGCTCAATTCGCCAACCCATTCACCACAGAGGCACAGAGACAGAGAAAATCGAAACGGAGCAGCGAACTCAGCCCCGAAGCGTGCCACGTGAGAAAGCTGACCACGACCGCGCCGCAGCGACTGATATTCTCCGAAGGCTCTTCTCTGTGCCTCTGTGTCTTTGTGTTTCATGCTCTACGGTATGCCCGCCGCGAGGATGGCTGCGCCGCTGCACAATCCGCGATCGTAGTTGATCATGCCGAACCCGCTCACCAGCCCGATCTTCGCATCTTTTACCGCCGCGCCGAGCGGCTGGCCAGTGAGCTGCCGGACCGCCTCGACCATGCCGAGATATCCGCCTGCCGCCCCGGCCTGGCCCACGGAGAGCTGACCGCCGGAAGTGTTGGTGGGGAACGAGCCGTCCGCAGTGAACGTGTGACTGCGCACGAACGCGGGGCCCTCCCCCTTCGCGCAGAAGCCCAGACCCTCGATCTGCATCATCGCGATCACCGGGTAGTCGTCGTAGCTCTCCAGAAAGTCGATGTCCTGCGGCCGGACGCTGGCCTGCGCGTAAAGGTCGTCGCGGTCCATCTCCCAACCACCGCGCAGCTGGATGGGATCGGCCGCGAAGGCATTGTGGCGCTCGATGGTGGCAAGGATGCGTGCATGGGGCAGACCAAGGTCGCGGGCCCGTTCCTCGCGCATTACCAGGAACCCTTCGGCGCCGGCGCAGGGCATCACACAGTCGAACAGGTGCAGCGGCTCGGCGATGGGGCGTGCATTCAGATACTCGGCCAGCGTCAGCGGCTTCTTGAACAGGGCGTGGGGGTGGTTCAGCGCATTCTCGCGCTGCGCCACACACAGTTTCCCGAAGTCCTCGCGCCGGGCGCCGCAAGTGCGCATGTAATGGGAAGTCAGGAACGCGAAGCTTGCGTTCGGGCCGCCAGCACCGTACGGATAGACCGCATCGCGCGCGAACTGGCTGAAGCTGCCCAGCATCAGCCGGAAGGAATCGACGTGGTTGGTGTCGCCGGCGATGCAGGCGACGATCTCTGCGTCGCCGCTGCCCACCGCGCGTGCGGCCCGTCGCAGTGCGACCACGCCGGAGGCGCCGCCCATGGGGATGTGATCCAGCCAGCGCGGCGTCACGCCCAGGTGCTGAGTCAGGCCGACGGCGGTGTCGGGCGTGAGCGTGAAGCTCGACACGCACAGCCCGTCGATCTGCTCCTTCGCGATTCCGGTGCGCTCGATCAGCTGCTTGAACGCCTGTGCGAGGAACCAGTGCGCTGCGCGGATCGAGTAGCGCACGTAGGGCACGGTGATCGGCGCGCACACGGCGATGCCCTCGTAGCCTGCCCGTCGCATGTTTAGTGCCGCTTCTTCAGATGGCGCGTGTCGACGCACCCCGGCGTCCCCGGTAGACCCCGCGCCAGCGCCTTCAGCTCGCCGCGCTGGAGCTTCTGGGTCGCCGTCAGCGGCAGGCTGTCCACGAAGGCGACGTACCCGGGGGCCTTGTAGTACGCGAGGTGTTGGAGGCAGAACGCAGTGATGTCGGCAGCCGCGGAGGCAGTACGGTCGGCACCGATCGGCTCGGCGGGGATCACGCAGGCCAACACCTCATCGCCGCGGACCGGGTCGGGAGCCGCTGCGACTGCGACCTGCCGCACCAGCGGGTGCTGGCGGAGGACCGATTCCACTTCTACCGCGGCGATGTTCTCGCCGCTGCGGCGGATCACGCTCTTCTTGCGATCGACGAAGTAGCAGTATCCTGCCGCGTCGCGCGTGACCACGTCGCCGGTGTGGAACCATCCACCGGCCCACGCTTCGGCCGTTGCGTCCGGGTCCCTCAGGTATTCGCGGAAGAACCCGCGGCGCGGGTTCGGTCCTGCCGCACGCACCAGCAGCTCGCCGGGGACATCCGCGCCGACGTCCTTGCCGGCGTCGTCGACCACGCGGACCTCGACCTCGGGCTCGGGTCGCCCGAAGCATGCAGTGCCCACGTGGCGCGGCTCCCGATTGGCGATGACGACCGCACCCATCCCGGTTTCGGTCATGGCCCATGCTTCCAGCAGCGGGAAACCGAAGCGCGCTTCGAATGGCGCGTGCAGCCGTTTGTCCACGCCGGCGCCGAAGCCGAAGCGCACCTGGTGCTCGCGATCCGACGGTGAGGGTTCTGCCCCCATGAGCATCGGTGGCATGACACCCAGATAGTGGATGATCGTCGCGCGGGATTCGCGCACGCTCTGCCACCAGGTCTTAGGGTGGAATCGGTCGAGCGGGACGATGCAGCTACCCGCCAGGATCATCGCCATGGTGGAGCAGGCCATCGCATTCATGTGCACCATGGGCAAAGGCGTGATCAGGCGCTCTTCGCCCGGCCGCACTATGCACATGCCGCCGATGCGGTTGTACCACTCGCCGGCCAGCAGGTAGTACTCGTTGGGGAGCACGCAGCCCTTCGGCCGTCCGGTCGTTCCGGAGGTGTAGAGCAGACCGCATTCGGTGTCCACGCCGGGTGTTCCGGCATGACGCGGCCGGAAGGGTGCATCCCCGAGCTCGGCGATGGTCTCGGGCGTTGCGATCACCAGCTCGCGTCCCATCTTGCCAGCGGCGGACCGGAGGTCGCCTGTGCGGTCCGGCAGCGTGACCGCCACGCAGATCTCGCTGTGATCGACCAGGTATTCGAGCTCCGACGAGCGCATATCCGCGTTGATCGGAACTGTGGAGATGCCCAGCGAGTTGAGGGCGAGCCAGTGCAGGAAGAATGCTGGCCGGTTCTCCAGCAGCAGGCCGGCTCGATGTCCGTGGCCGTAACCGGCACGCCGGTAGATCCCGGCGAGCCGCTCGACCTCGGCCAGCGTTTCGTCATAGGTCCATGTCCCCGCAGGCACGTCGTAGGCCTGCGCCGTCTCCTGCGGAATGTGCAGGAACGGCAGCCTGGCGTAGCGCTGTGCGCTGTCGCGGAATGCGTCGAAGACGGTGGCGTGCTTCAGCTCGATCATCGGCCGCTGGGTTGAACCACAGAGACACAGAGGCACAGAGGCTTCCCGGAAAGAGACCCGGCGCCGCTCCCTGTGCTGTCGATCTCCGCCGCGCGGTTCCTGCCGGTTTGCTCCATATGCCTATCCCCCTCTGTGTCTCTGTGCCTCTGTGGTGCAGAATCAGTGGTCAGAGAAACAACTGGATCGACGGCAGCGCCGCATCGCAGTTGAGCAGATTCACGCGCTTCAGACGCATCTTGAGCACGACGCCCGCGACGATCAGGATGTGGAACGTGGTGCACGCGTACATCTGCTGCTCGTCCCCATGTGTCTCCGTGTAGATGCACTGCGTGCGCACGATGTGCTCGTTGCTGGCCGCATCGCTCTTCTCCACCTCCGGCATCTGCAGTACGTGATGGCAACGGCTCTCGGGCTGCTGCGAGAACGCGCGAGAGCTCTTTAGCCGCTCGATGCGCAGCTTGAGCAGCAGTCGATCCTCGTAAGCGAGCGAAGTGTGGTCGTAGGGGTCGAGCTGCCCCGGCGCCAGCGGCACCCAGTAGAACCCGTCTTCCGTGAACAGCTCGTACCATTCGTCGAAGCGCTTCTCGTCGAGCAGGCGCGCCTCGCGGTAGACGAAGCGGATGAGGTCCTGCTCCGAAGGATTCATAGGAGTTCTCAGTGCGGAAGCCGTGGTGACCTGTCATCCCCGCGAATGCGGGGATCCAGGAGCATCCGAAAACCCTGGGTTCCCGCTTCCGCGGGAACGACAGGTAAGCATGTCCTCGGATCGAGGAGCCGGCAGATGATGTCGAGGATCATGCGTTGGCCTCTTCCTTCATATTCAGCGTCATGAACTTCTTCCACGCCCGGAACTGGTTGCGCATGGAGATCTCGCTGGTGCCGTTGGCGGTGATGTCCTTCCGGCCCAACTCGGCCGGGTCGAAGTTCCGATGCAGGCTCACCCACTCGTTCCCGCTCGCGCGAAGGCCCTCTTGAATCGACCGGTACGCGTGCAGGTCGTCGTGCCCGACCACCGACATCGGGGAGTTGATCAGCCGCGTGTACATCACCGTGCGCTGCAGGAGCTTATCCGGCGCACCCTTGAGGCGCAGGGTCCAGGATTCGATCAGGGTCTTGTCCGCCGCGATCGGGCGGGCCACGCGGATGGCGGTGATGGCACCCTTGATGGTCAGGCTGGGATAGTAGACCGTGTTGTGGCGCACGGTGCCGAGGATGTCGTGCGCACGCTGCTCGCCGTAGGCGGAGATCATCAGCTCGTCGTAGCCGGGGATCGGCGCGTAGTTCGAGTGGATGGAGAACTTCGCGCCCGACCAGCCATGGCCGTTTTCCAGCACACGCACGCCCATGTCGTCGAAAAACTTGTAGTCCGCCACGAAGGGCACGAACTGCTCGATCGCCATGGGCTTGGGCAGATCGGCCGGCTTTCCTTCCCACAGCCTCTTCGCGGTGCCCGCCGAGGACTCGTGGACGACCATGGGATGCATGGTGTCATTGAGGTTCTCGACGAACATTTTCCAGTTGCAGTTGTGCAGATAGCGCAGCACGCCGCCGGTGATCTCCAGCTCGCCTTCTGGCGAGCGGTCGGCCATGTTGTCGATCGAGGAGAGCGACTCGCCGAAGTATTCCTTGAAGCCGGGCCCGCGGTCCGCCAGGCGAGCGAACACGAAGCCGCGATAGATCTCGACGTTGCGCACCGGCACCAGGCCCTTGCCGGCGTTGCACTCCATCATCCGCGTGCCGTCGTATCCGTTCCTGAGCGGGATGGCCCGGATCGAGCCGTCGGTGTTGTATGCCCAGCCGTGGTAAGGGCAACGGAAGAAGCGGCCGGTGTTACCTGCGGACGCGCTCACCACCTTGGCGCCTTTGTGCGCGCAGCGGTTCATCAGCACCCGCACGGTGCCGTCCTCGTGGCGCACCATCACCACCGGGCGGGTGGCGATGTCGGTGGAGTAATAGTCGCCCGGGCGCGGGACCTGGCTGGTGTGGCCGACGTAGATCCAGGTGTTGGTCCAGAGCTGCTCCATCTCCAGCTCGAAGATCTCCGGATCGATATACACGTCGCGGTGCACCTGGTCGTCCTGGACCAGCGCCGCGATCGCCTTCGGGTTACCACGATACCTATCCATAAACTGAGCTTCGTCTCAACGCCTTGGTTGCACCCGCGCCTTAATGGCGCACTTGACTCTCCAGTTGCGCGCCGCTCTCGTCCGCCAGTGCTGCGTCACGCAGGCTGCGCAGGCGGTCGGATGCATCCGGCTTGCCGCGCAGCCCGGGCAAGGCCGACATCACGGTCTGGAAGTTGCGCAGCCCCCGCGCGTGCGTATCGCTGTAGCCTTTGACCAGCCGCTGGCAGGCCGCGATCTCGACGGCGAGGGCGTGGTCCGCCGGCGCGGTCTCACGGATCTGGCCGAGCCACGATTCGATGCGCTCCCGTTCTTCCGCGAATCGTAGCGTCGATCTGCGCATCCCGCGCAGGCTGGCGATCGCATAGAGCAAAAGATAGCCGCGCAAAGAGGTGGTCTGCACGACACGGCCCTTCCCGGCGACCCTGCTCACCAGCCCGCGCGCCCACTGTGTACGCAGCAGCCAGCGCCCCAGGCCCGCCGGCAGCGTATCGGCGATCTCCTCTACACGAGGGTGCAGGAACTCGTTGATCTGCAGCAGCTGGTCGTTGCCGAGCCGGACCTCCCCGCGTACGCGCTCGAAGCGTTGGCGGCGGGTCTTGAGATCGGCGACGCGGATGGTGTCTTCGTAAGACATCCACAGGGCGAGGTGGCGGGCGGTTTCGCTCAACAGACGCCAGTCGGGCTCGCGGTCGAGAGCGCGAATCGGCATCAGCCGGTCGAGATATTCGGCAGCGTACCCGAGGTCCTGATAGTCGGCCAGGCGCTTGATGCCCGCCAGGAGGACAGGCCGCGCCGCGGCCGGGAAGTCGCGCTCGATCCGCGCGGCCAGCGGCAGCAGCGCCGGTCCGATGACCGGCAAAGGTTGCGTGGCTGCCGGCGCGGGCACATCGCGGCCGCTGGCAATGCGATATCCCGCCTCGAAGGCACTCAGGCTCGATTCGACGCCGACACCTCCACGCTTGACTGCCTCCTCGAAGGCCTGGCGTGCGAAGGGTAGACGACCCGTCCCGGCCAGCGCACCGAACATCACCGCGCTGATCACGCTGCCCGTGTCTTCTGCCGCCCGCGCGAAGTCTCCGCAGACGAAGCGCGCTGCCGCGCCCTCGCAGGCCTCGAGCAATGTCCTCTCGTCCACCCGCCCATCGCCCATCGCTGTCTTCTCGGTCATGGAATAGACGCGGTGGCTGGAGGCGATGAACGTGGTGCGCTCCGGCGTGACCAGACCTCGCTGGATTGCGCGGCCCGCCTCCATCAGCTCAGAAGCTATCACCACATCCACTTCGCCGGGGAAGGGCATCAGCGCCAGCACCGGCTGTTCGCCGCCGATCTCGGGGAAGATCTCCACGTAGTAGAGCGTGGCGCCGGTGCGCTGGGCGACGCCAGGCACGGACGTAGTCTGGGCGAAGTGGCCGGCGTGCTCGGCCATGTCCACGATCCAGTCGGCCAGCACGCCGCCGCCCTCGCCGCCCATGGCGAGGATGGCGATGTTGAGCGATCTCGGACCGGCGGCGGGTGCGGTCATATCCAACGGTTTCGGGACGACGGCCACCTCAACCTCGTGGTCAATGCGTTTCGTCTGCGTAGAGAGTGCGGTTGCGCCGATCTCACCCGTTGAACGCAGCGAGCCGCCGATCGATGCGCCGCTGCAAGAACCCGATGACCGCGCCACGCAGCCGCGCCTTGAACCGGTCCCAGCCGCTCGGGTTGCTGATCAGCTCCGCACGGTAGAACGACGGGCACAGCACCGCCGCGTGCGACACCTCCCCGCACAGCCCGCAGCCCACGCAGCTGTCGAGCACGGTGGCCACCGGGTCGGTGCGCAGCGGGTCGGGGTTGGGCTTGATGGACAGAGACGGACAGCCCGACAGGCGGATGCAGGAATGATCGCCGGTGCAGGTGTCGGGATCGACGCCGAAGCGCTCGCGCACGACGCGCTCGCCGCCCTTGATGCGGCTGCGCATCAGAGGGCGCTCGCGCCGCTGCCGGTTGAGCATGCATTCGCTGGAGGCGATGATGACCTTCGGACCCTTCTCCCGGGTGGTCAGCGCCTGCTTCAGCGTGTCCTTCATCTGCGTCAGACTGTAGGTGCGCGTGATGGTCTTGACCCACTTCACGCCCACGCCGCGCACCGCAGCCTCGATGGAATGGCGGGTGTCGCGGATCGGGCTCTCCGCGCGCGACGACAGGATGTCTTGCCCGCCGGTGGCGGCGGTGTAGCTGTTGTCGACGATCACCAGCACGTTGTCGGTGCGGTTGAACACCGCGTTGCCCACCCCGCTGGTCAGACCGTTGTGCCAGAAGCCGCCGTCGCCCATCACGCTGATGGTGCGCTTGCTGGTCTCCTGGGTGTTCAGTGCCGCCGCGCCCGCCCAGCCCAGGCCGTAACCCATGGTGGTGGCGCCGATGTTGAAGGGCGGCAGGATCGAGAACAGGTGGCAGCCGATGTCGCAGCTGACGTGATGCGGCCCGAGCTCGCGCTCCACCAGCTTCATGGCGGTGAAGATCGGCCGCTCGGGGCAGCCGGTGCAGAACGAGGGTGGCCGTCCATGCACCTGCTTTTCCAGGGCCTGCGCCGCCGCGGTCTTGGGCTGCGCGCGCAGGAATGCCGGAAGTCGGTTGTGGTCCAGCAGCTGTGGAGCGACCCGCTCGATGAACCGGGCGAGCCCCTGCAGCACCACCCCGCCCGTGTACTCGCCCGCCATGGGTAGGACATCCTTGCCATGCACCCGGGTCTGGATATCGGCCCGGCGCAAGATGGTGTTGAGATGCTGCTCGATGAAGTCGGGCTGACCCTCTTCGACAATGAGTACCGCGCGCTTGCCGACGCCGAAGCGAACCACCTCGGCCTCGACGACGGGGTAGGTGACGTTGAGCACGTAGAGGGGGACGCGGCTGTTGCCGTACGCGTCGGCGAGCCCCAGCAGCTCGAGTGCGCGCACCACGTTGTTGTACATCCCGCCTTGCAGGACGATGCCGAAGTCCTGCGCGTTTTCCGCGAAGAACTCGTTGAGCCGGTGATCCCGGATGAACTTCACCGCGGCGGGCCAGCGCTTCTCGATTTTCTCGCGCTCGTGTAGGTAGCTCGCCGGGGGAAGCACGATGCGGTCGGTGTTGCGGCGGGGCTGTTCGATGGCATCCTTGAGCGTGAACGCGGGTCGCCGGTTGGCCTTGGCGATGAAACGGCCGTGCACGTGACAGGCGCGGATGCGCAGCTCCAGCATCACGGGCGTGTTGGTCGCCTCCGACAGCTCGAAGCCTTCCTCGACCGCCGCCACGATCGACGGCAGATTGGGCCGCGGGTCCAGCAGCCACACCTGCGACTTCATCGCGAAGGCATGGGAGCGCTCCTGCATGATGCTGGAGCCCTCGCCGTAGTCCTCGCCCACGATGATCAACGCGCCGCCGGTCACGCCGCCCGAGGCCAGGTTGGCCAGCGGGTCCGAGGCGACGTTGGTGCCGACGGTGGACTTGAAGGTGGCCGCCCCGCGCAGTGGATAGTTGACCGACGCAGCCAGCGTTGCGGTGGCCGTCGCCTCGGAGGCGCTGTTCTCGAAGTGCACGCCCAGCTCCGCGAGGATGTCGTGAGCGTCGGCTAGCACATCCATCAGGTGTGAGATCGGCGCACCCTGGTAGCCGGCCACGTAAGACACGCCCGATTGCAGAAGGGCCTTGGTCACGGCCAGGATGCCCTCGCCGTGGAATACCTCGCCTTCGCCAAGGCGCAGCTTCTGGACTTCCCTCTTGAAAGATCGCTCTGCCATGTGGCGTCAACCCATGCTTCCGCGTCAGGTCAGTGGGCCTGCTCTACCGCTCGTCGAACCGCGATACCCGGGATGGGGCCCCCTCCCATGCGTCCCCAGGACGCGGGGAGGCCTGGGGGGCCTGGGGAGGGGGCAACGCGGCTGCGTACTGCACTCCCCATCCCCCCACCCTTGCCTCAGGCCAGATGCTATTGTTGCGCCGGCGGGGAAAAGATGAAAGTTCATGCAATTTATTTCAGCTCTAAAGTATTCTGGTGTCAAGCATTGACTCCAGCCCTAGGCGTTGGCGCGACCCATGAGCTCAAGTAAACGGCAGGAGGCGACCCGGCCTGAGAGGAAGCGCGCCGCTCGCGTCTCCAGGACTGATAAGCCGCGGACTCGCGCCGTTCCCCGCTTTGTCGACGGCTACCTGCCCTATCTGCTGGCGCGCGCCAGCCACCTGATCTCCGGGGAGTTCCACGCCACCTTGGAAAAGGAGCGCATCCCGGTGATGCACTGGCGCGTGCTGTGCAGTCTGCTGGACGCTCCGATGTCAGTGAGCGAGTTGGCCGGTATCGTGATCGCCAAGCAGCCCACCATGAGCAAGCTGCTGGCGCGGATGGAGAAGCAGGGATTGATTGTGCGTGAGAGCGACCCGGCCGACGGCCGTGGCGTGGTGGTGTCGATCACGCCTGCAGGCGAGAGGCTCGCGCAGCCGCTCGTGCGTCTGGCCAAGCGGCACGAGGCCTCCGTACTGGCGCCTCTAGGGGAGAAGGATGCGAGCGCGCTGGTGGCTGTCCTGCGGCGGCTGATCGAGCAGCACGCCGAGTAGCCGCGACGCCGCACGCGGGAGGGACCAAAGCTGCCATTGGATCGACGAGTTCCAAGGGCGTGAGCCAGAGCTGCGTGCAGGTCCTCGGGGTGTGCCTTGACCCGCCACCGGGAACGATCGGGAGCGCTGCCGCGCCTGGCTTGGAGTCGCGGCGGGTCACCGCGTTACTAGCGATATGGCGGGCGCGATTCGACGTGCACCGCTCTGGCGGCTGCCGGACTGGGCGGGGCCAAACCCGGCAGGCGCTCCGCCGGCGATGTTAGGTCAAAGCGATTGTTGCGAGCCGCTGACGCGCTAAAGCGCGCTTCACGACTACGCAACGAAGAGAAGGAACTCTCTTCACAGAACGCTTAGCGAAGCCGGTTCAGTTTGCGGCAAGAACTTCAATCCCCTTGGCGCAAGCTTCTGCCACAGCACCGCTGGCCTCTGCCTGCCCGGGCATCTTGTCCCAGCCCCCCTGTTCGATGAGTTCGCTTCGCTTCCACGAATCCATCGCTTCAAATGTCTTGAGCTCCTGATCGTGGTTCGGTGCCCTCATGAATTGGGCGACACAGATCGCAGCCCGGCTCGCCAATACTGCCTCGTCTGTCCTCCCCTCGGCGGTGGCCCCGGTTACCCAGCCACCCCAGGCAAAGCCGACGATCATCGCGACCGCTGCCCCGAATATGAGGCCCCAAACTCCATACTTGACCTTCACTGAAGTTTCTTGCTTCATGGAAAATACCTCCAATACGGTTGGGAGTTCAAGTTGCACTGCACGATCTCGGATGGCATGAGACAACTACCAACTCCCGATAACCGGGCCCTTGGATTGCCTAGCAGCCAAATCCGCGCAACGTCTAAGCGCCGAGCGGTTGCTCGTGGTTGCGCTGGCGGGCACAAGCAATACTGCGTGTCGGCACGCGCCTTGACCACCGGGCAGCCTCGACCTTGGTGCATCATCCGCCTTTCGCGCCAGGCGTTCCGTTCGATATCGAACATAAGGCCAGGCTTCTTTGCGGTGGCGTGGCGCTTGCGGCGCCCCGAAATCAGCTTTCCGGGAGCAGTCGGCGTGAAGTGTGCGCTGCGCGCTCGAACAGCGCTGCCCAGGTTCGAGCGCTGAGCAGCATCGCGTAGGTGGCATTGCCGATGGCATCGCGCGTGGCATCCTCGGTGACTTCGGCCAGACCGGCTTGCGGCAGGTCCAGGCTCCCGGTGACTTCCCCGTCTTCCAGGGTCGCGTGCAGACCGGCGCTGCGCGCGAGGCGCCGCATCGGCTCGTTGTCCATCTGGCACAGCAGAACCACTCTGTCGCGGCCGCGCACCTTGGCCTTGAGGAGCGCGCGGTCCATCAGCGCCTTGCCCACGCCGTTTCCGCGGTGCGCCGGGGCCACGGCGATTGCGATCTCGCAGGTGCTCGCGACGTCGGCCAGTTCGAGCAATCCTACGAGTTCAGTGTGCGCGTCGAAGGCGCCCAGCAGCACCGAATCGCCCCAGTCGATGCGCGCCACGTATTGCCGGAGCACGTCGTCGGTGATCGGCCGGCCGAAGCGTCGATAGCGATCGTGCTCGTTCAGGGCCAGCAGGAAGGCCTGCACCCTGTCGCTTTCTTCCTCGTACAGCTCGCGAATCACCATCACCACTCTCCAGCCGCCTTGTTTGCTGCGATGCACCAAGCATAGTGCCAGAGAATTCCCCTCTGACGATGGTCAGATGAGGGCGATGTCGCTGCAATGCAACAGAGGTTGGCTGCGGGCTCAGCGTACGCCCTGGCGGACGAACTCCGCGCCCTTCTCCGCGATCATCACGGTCGGGGCGTTGGTGTTGCCGGAGGTGATGCGCGGCATGACGGAGGCGTCGATCACGCGCAGGCCTTCGATGCCGTGGACGGCCAGGCGGTCGCTCACGACAGCCAGCGGATCGCTGCCCATCTTGCAGGTCCCGACGGGGTGGAAGATGGTGGTGCCGAGGTCACCCGCCACACGCGCCAGTTCCTCGTCGGTCTGGACCTGCAGGCCGGGCTTCCATTCCTCCGGCTGGAATTTCGCCAGCGCCTGCGCCGCCATGATGCGCCGGGTGAAACGCAGCCCGCTCACAGCGACTTGGCGATCCGCTTCGGTGGAAAGGTAGTTGAGCGTGATCGCGGGATACGCGCTCGGGTCTGCGCTCTTGATGCGCACGTGGCCGCGGCTCGTCGGGCGCAGGTTGCACACCGAGGGCGTGATGGCGGGGAAGGGATGCAGCGGATCGCCGAACTTGTCCAGCGACAGCGGCTGCACGTGCCACTCGATGTTGGCGGACGGCTGGGACGGATCGCTCTTAGCGAATGCGCCGAGCTGCGACGGCGGCATGGTGAGGGGTCCGGTCTTGAACAGCAGGTATTCCAGTCCCATCGCCGCCTTGCCAAGCAGCGAATTAGCGCGCTGGTTGAGCGTCACGGTGTTGCGCACCATGTAGACGGTGCGGATTTGCAGGTGATCGTGCAGGTTCTCCCCCACGCCCGGGAGATCATGCACCACCGGGATGCCATGCTGCTGCAGAAGCGCGCCGGGGCCGACGCCGGACAGCTGCAGGATCTGCGGTGAGCCGATCGAGCCGGCCGCGAGAATCAGCTCGCGGCGCGCCTCGACGACCTGGGTTCCGGCCTGTCCGAGGCGGACGTCGAGGCCGATGGCACGCTTCACGCCGTCGCGACTGTCGATGCGAATGCGCTGCACGTGGGCTTCGGTCAGCACCTTCAGATTGGGTCGATGCGCAACCGGGCGCAGAAAAGCCTTCGTGCCACTCCAGCGCACACCGCCGCGCTGGGTCACCTGGAAGTAGGCGTTGCCGAAGTTGTCGCCGCGGTTGAACTCGCGGATCTTGGGGATGCCGCATTCCTCGGCGGCGTCGCGCCAGGCGTCGAGGATCTCCCAGCTCACGCGGCGCTCCTCGACGCGCAGCTCGCCGCCGGCCCCGTGCAGCTCGTCAGCGCCGTGCTGATAGTCCTCGCTGCGCTTGAACACCGGCAGCACTTCGTCCCAGGACCAGCCGCGGTTGCCCAGCGCGGCCCAGTGGTCGTAGTCGCTCTTCTGCCCGCGCATGTAGATCATGGCGTTGATCGAGGAGCAGCCGCCCAGCACTTTGCCGCGCGCATAGCCGATCGAACGGCCGTTCAGGCCCGGGTCGGGTTCGATCTTGTAGCACCAGTCGGTGCGCGGGTTGTTGATGGTGTAGAGATAGCCGACCGGGATGTCGATCCAGAAGTAATCGTCCTTCTTGCCCGCCTCCAGCAGCAGTACGCTGGTGCTGGCGTCCGCGGACAGACGGTTCGCCAGCACGCAACCGGCCGTGCCCGCGCCGACGATGACGTAGTCGTAGCTTCCGAGCGTTGCCGCCACGGACTTCTCCCCTCGCCGTTGGTGTCGTTGCGCGGAATGGTACTACCGGGCTGTGCCGGTCAGATAGTACAGGCGCGAGCCGTGCTGGCCGGTGAGCGCCTGGACTCCCCGCCCCGGCGCATCGGGTGAGTCCTCGTCGTTACCGGCCGCTGAACTGACGGCGATTGCCGTTGCCGTCCCCGGACCGCGGGCCCTTGAAACTGCCCTTGCGCGGCGCATCCGGCCTGCGGAACCCGTCGTGCCGGGGTGCGCCCGGCTTGCCGTTACCGGCAAAGGACCTGCCGGCGGGCTTGCGCGCAAAGGCCGCAGCGGATCGCCGCGGCTCATGCCCCGCCACGACGTCGACCGGGATCTCCTGCCGGGTGAAGCGCTCGATGTTCTTGACGCTGCGCGCCTCGGCGTGGTGCGCGAGCGAGATGGCGAGCCCACTGCGACCGGCACGACCGGTGCGGCCGATACGGTGTACGTAGTCCTCCGGCGATTTCGGCAGGTCGAAGTTGAACACGTGGGTGATCGTCGGCACGTCGATGCCGCGGGCAGCCACGTCGGTTGCCACCAGCACGCGCAGCTGGCCTCTGCGCATGGCGTTCAGCGTCCGGTTGCGGGCGGCCTGGTGCATGTCGCCATGCAGTGCGGCCGCTGCGAACCCGGCATCGGCCAGCCGCTCGGCGATCGTATCGGCGTCGCGCTTGGTGGACGTGAACACTAACGCCTGGTCGATGCTGACGTCGCGCAGCAGGTGATCGAGCAGACGGCCCTTGTGGGAGACGTCGTCCACGAAGTGCACGCGCTGCTCGATGTTGTCGTGACTGACGGAGGACCCGGCGCTTCGCACCACCAGTGCGTCGCGGGTGATTCGCTGCGCCATCTTGCCGACTAGCCCGTCTAGGGTGGCGGAGAACAGCATGGTCTGGCGGGTTTTCGGCGTCGCAGCGACGATGGTGTCGATATCCTCGATGAAGCCCATGTCGAGCATGCGATCCGCCTCGTCCAGCACCAGGATCTCGAGCTGCGAAAAGTCGATCTTGCCGGACTGCATGTGGTCGAGCAGGCGCCCGGGCGTGGCGACCAGGATCTCCGGGTTGCGCGCCAGCAGCTGCATCTGCTTCGGGTACGGCATACCGCCCAGGATGGCCACCGCCTTCACGCGCCTGAGCTGGGCGCCATACTTCTCGGCTGCGGTAGTGACCTGCAGCGCGAGCTCGCGGGTGGGTGTGAGCACCAGCATCCTCGGTCGTGCGGGGCGAAAGCGCGGGCGTTCCCGTGTTGCGCGCTCGCTGGGGCCGTTGCCGGAACCTTCCGGTTGGATGGAGGCGAACCGGTGGAGTGCCGGCAGCACGAAGGCAGCGGTCTTCCCCGAGCCGGTCTGCGACGAAACCAGCAGATCGCGCCCTTCCAGAGCCGCCGGGATGGCTTGCGCCTGGACCGGGGTGGGTGCCTGGTAGCCGGCGTCGGCAAGCGCCTTGAGTACCGCGGGATGCAGGCCTAATGCTTCGAAAGTCATGGTCTTCTTCCGTCAATTGAGTGAGCGTGCACGACGTTACTGTCGCCGCACGCTTCGACACAGATGAATGCAACACCAACCGACGAAAGAACTGACAGGACTCAAGCAGGACTTCGGCACAAAAGCAGCGTGCCGGGACGGCGTTCTACGGGGAACGCCAGGAGGCAGGACGGCTTCAGTTACTGCTGCGGACGGTTCGCGATGCGTGGTTGTGCGCTCTGGTGCCACGCACAGGCTGCAGTATACAGGGGAATACGTTGCGCCGCCTGGGTTTTTCACCGCACTCCCGCTGCAGAGCCTCTTCGTTACAGTGACGCGCGCCACATGCCCCGCGGCGATCTATCATTGCCCGCCTCGAGACCAGATCCTGTGAATCCTGTTGATCCTGTCCATTTCGTTCCGGCTCCGCCCGGTCAGGGAGATCCCATGACTTACCCGCCACTCGCACAAGGCACGCTCGACAAGCTCCAGCGTGTAGCGACCGCCACGCTGACCACCCAGCTCTTCAAGCTGGGGTTTCGCAACACCTACCTCACCGGGCTGCGCGCGCTGTCGCCGATGCTGCGCATGGTGGGCGAGGCGCTGACCCTGCGCTTTGCGCCTGGGCGAGAGGACCTGGCCACCTTCGAGCACATCACCCGGCCCGACTACCCGCAGCGTGCCGCCATCGAAGCCTGCAAGCCCGGACAGGTCCTGGTGGTGGAAGGCCGCGGTATGGAAGCCGCTGCCACCGGCGGCGACATCTACATGAACCGGCTCAAGGTCCGCGGCGCAGCCGGCTGTGTGGTGGACGGCTGCGTGCGCGACTTCGCGGGCGTGCAGGCAATGGGTTTCCCCGTCTATGCGCGCGGTCCGGCCTCACCGCCGCACCCGGCGCGCCATCTGGCGGTGGACTGGAACGTGCCGATCGGCTGCTGCGAAGTGCTGGTGATGCCGGGCGACATTCTGGTGGGCGATGCTGACGGCGTGGTATGCATCCCACGCCATCTCGCCGACGAGGTGGCGCGGACCGGCGCGGAGCTCGACGAGCTCGAGAGCTTCGTTGTGGAGAAGATCAAGGCCGGGGCGCCGGTGCCCGGCACCTATCCGCCGGACGATAAGACGCGGGCCGAGTACGAGGCATGGCGCAAAGCGCGCAAATAAGCAGTCGGGGCCGCAGAAGCCCAAGCGTTTCTCAAAGCCCCAAACATTACAATGAGCCGCCAAGACGCCAAGACGCCAAGAAAATCGAATCGTCACGGCCGGACATTGCTTTCATCGGGCCGGGGACAGCGGCATCTGCGGACGGCTGACCCGGTCTCTCTGGCGTCTTGGCGGCTATATTTGGGTCTATTACAGAGACACGTTAGCTTAGTAGCGAAACATCGTATGGTAGAGGTGGCGAGCGCCGGAAGCCCTCATAGCCCCTCGTTCCGGTTTTCTTCGTATCTTCGTGCCTTCGTGGTGAGAGGTGGAATTAGTGTGTCGCAG
>Ga0105094_10000204_pt1 | contig 27726 bp, 21 predicted proteins | sample PPLLak1March2015_2_FD_87023 | JGI IMG/M metagenome (GOLD analysis project Ga0105094, IMG submission 87023) | Freshwater sediment microbial communities from Prairie Pothole Lake near Jamestown, North Dakota, USA - PPLs Lake P8 Core (3) Depth... | ecosystem: Environmental > Aquatic > Freshwater >...
GCCCAAGGTGCGCATCAAGGGCGCCACGCACATCCAGTTCGACGAGCACAAGGCGCTCACCATCGCCAAGCAGATCCTCAAGACCGCCATCGACAACTACAAGAATCGCGGCGCCACGCACATCCCGCAGGTGAAAGAGGACCTGGTGCCCGGTTTTTCCCACGAGTACATCAACTACATGCTGGGTGGCTCATACCGGGCTTCCTTCCGACCGCTTAACGACGCCATCATGGCGGGGCGCATCCGCGGCGTGGCTGCCATTGTGGGCTGCAACAACCCGCGCTCCAAGCAGGACTACCTGCACAACTACGTCACCCAGGAGCTGCTCAAGCAGGATGTGCTCGTCGTCGAGACCGGCTGCGGCGCCATCGCCGGCGCAAAACTCGGATTGCTGCTCGGGGAGGCCGGCCTTGATAAAGTCGGACCCGGGCTGCGCGAGGTGTGCGAGACGGTGGGCATCCCACCCGTGCTGCACATGGGCTCGTGCGTCGATAACAGCCGCATCCTCACCGTGCTAACTCAGATGGCAGAAGAGGGCGGGCTGGGCGATGACATCGACCAGATTCCCGCCGTTGGATTGGCTCCTGAATGGATGAGCGAGAAAGCTTTGTCGATCGCCACCTACTGCATCGCCTCCGGGGCTTACGTCATCTTCGGCGGCTCTTCGCCGGTCAGCGGCATGCCCGATCGCGTCTCGGACAGCGATCTGGTGTTGAAGTACATCAGTAAGGGCTGGGAAGAGCAATGGGGAGGAAAGTTGGAGTTCATCGACGATCCCGACGAGATGATCCGCCGCTCCTTGGAGCATATCGACAAGAAGCGCGCCGCCCTGGGTCTGCCCGAATATGATCCCGAGCGCTTCGGGCGCAGCGGAGATGCCCGCATGCTCGAGCTTGAAAAACTGCCGGTTGAGTTGCGCCGCGAGTCGTTATACGGCGTGGCAGCAGATTGACCTAATTACCAAATTACCCAATTACCTGATTACCTGGTAATAAGGTAATTAGGTGATAAGGTGATCAGGACCTGGAGGACTTATGTCAAGATACATTGCAACACGAGCCATCCGCGGCGCCAACGCCCTGGTTTCAGAGGCTGAGCTGATGCTCAATAAAGCCCTGGCGGAGAAGGGGCCCGATACACCGGTGTCATTCCCCAACACCGCCTACTACCTGCCCACCATCCTCGGCATGACCGGGACAGCCATCGAGACCCTGGGGCAGCTGAGCGAAATCCTTGAGCATGCCCGCAATCTGCTGCACCCGATTCCCTCCGCCAGCAAATGGACGCCTTACCTGGGCGAGACGCTCGACTCGGGTATGGCGACCCTGCTGGCAGCCGAGACCATCGAAGTTGTACGCTATATCTACGACCTGCAGCCCGAGCCGATGCCCGGTTTCACCCTGGCTGGGGGAACCGCCTTCACCAATCCGAACGGCAACGCCGGCGGCAACGGTCTGGAGGGGCACCTCAACGGCCCGATCGACGACATCCAGCTGCGCTCATGGGGCATCCAGCTGGTCGATGGGCGCATGCCCGGCTTTGCCGCCATCGTCGGCGCAGCCAAGTCCAACGAAGTAGCGGTGAAGATCGTGCGCGAGCTGCAGCGCCGCAACATCCTGTGCTTCCTGTCGGGCAATGTCAACGGGCGCAGCATTATCCACCAGCTCATGGAAGAAGGCGTCGAGTTGGGCTACGATACCTACACGGTGCCTTTCGGTACGGATACGATCAGTGCCATCTATGCCCTGGGCTTCGCCACCCGCTCGGCGCTGACCTTCGGTGGTCTGAAACCCGGTCAGGCGCGGGAGATCCTGCTCTACAACCGCGAGCGCGTTTTCGCCTTTGTCCTGGCATTGGGTGAAGTGGACGATTTGAAATACGCTGCTGCCGCAGGGGCGATCAACTACGGCTTCCCCGTGATCGCCGACACCGTCATCCCCGAGATCCTGCCTACCGGCATTACCCGCTACGAGCATGTTGTCAGTATGCCGTTCAACGAGATCGAGGGCGCCGACGACCTGGAGCGCGCTGAGCGCCTGGTGCAGAAGTGCATCGAAGTGCGCGGCGTCAAAGTGAAAGTCGCCAATGTGCCTGTCCCGGTGCCTTACGGCTCGGCCTTCGAGGGCGAGGTGGTTCGCAAGACGGATATGCGCGTCGAGTTCGGCGGCAAGTATTCGCGTGCCTTCGAATACCTGTATATGGCACCCCTGGACGAAGTGACGGATGGCAAGGTGGAAATTGTCGGCCCGACCTTCGGCGATGTACCCCCGCAAGGCGCCATGGATATGGGCATTGTGGTCAAGGTGGCTGGGCGACAGATGCAGGAGGACTTCGAGCCGGTGTTGGAGCGCCAGATCCACTACTTCATCAACGGCGCTTCCGGCATCCAGCACATCGGACAGCGCGATATCGCCTGGATCCGCATCTCCAACGCGGCAGCCGACAAAGGCTTCAACCTGGAGCATTTCGGTAAGATCCTGCACGCCCGCTACCAGTCCGATTTCGGCGCCATCGTGGACAAGGTGCAGGTGACCATTTACACCGATCCTGAACTGCACGCCGAGTGGCTGAAAAAGGCGCGCACATCCTACGATTACCGCAACAAGCGGCTGGCAGACCTGACCGACGACCGGGTGGACGAGTTCTACTCCTGCACGCTGTGCCAGTCCTTCGCTCCCAACCACGTGTGTGTGGTCAGCCCAGAGCGCCTGGGTTTGTGCGGCGCGTATAACTGGCTGGACTGCAAAGCCTCCTTTAACATCAATCCCACCGGTCCAAACCAGCCCATCAAGCTGGGCAAATCGATCGACATGCAGAAGGGCTACTGGACCGGCACCAATGATTACGCCAAGATCGGCTCGCACGGCGTGGTGAGTGAGGTATCCATGTATTCCATCATGGAGAACCCCATGACCGCCTGCGGCTGCTTCGAATGCATCGTCATGCTCATCCCTGAAGCCAACGGGGTTATGGTGGTCAGCCGTGAGGATACCAGCATGACGCCCGCCGGGATGACCTTCAGCACCCTGGCCGGCATCGCTGGCGGCGGCTTGCAGACTCCGGGTGTGATGGGCGTGGGCAAATTCTACCTGATCAGCCCCAAATTCATCTATGCCGACGGCGGCTTCAAGCGCGTGGTGTGGATGAGCAGCGTGCTGAAGAACACCATGGCAGAGGAATTCAAGGCGGTTGCCGAGCGCGAGGGCGATCCGGACCTGTTAGAGAAGATTGCCGATGAGCGCAATGTCACCAGCGTGGATGAGCTGCTGGCCTGGATGGAGGAGCATAACCATCCGGCCCTGGTGATGGATCCGATGTTCTGATAACAGGAATCAGGGATAAGGTAATCAGGCAACCAGGGGATAAGGGAAAGACTGAGCTCGAACGATCGACATCCCTTATCCCCTGTGCCCTGAAATCCGGCTTCGCCAGCATCTTGACCAGATTTCCTAATCTCTCACTTGCCGAACTCGCCTTGATAGATCCACATCCATCCCCCAAGCTCGTGCGCGACCTGATGACGGTGGGCGTGCAGACTTGCACGCCGGATAACCCCATGGCTGCCCTGGCGCGCCTGATGCTCGAGAAGGGCTGTGAAGCAGTGGTTGTCCTGGCAGAAGGTCATGCCCTGGGGGTGGTCGGTCAGGATGAGATCGTGAGCGCCATCCACCGCCCGGACTGGCAGGCTCTGTCTGCAGAGCAGGTGATGCGCGAGGGCGTTCCGCAAGTCCCGGCGGATATCCCCATAGAAGCGGCTGCCCAGCTGATGCACGACCAGGGTGTACGCTGCCTTTTCCTGATGCACCACGCCGGCGGCATCGAATATCCGGCGGCGCAGATCACCTACTGGCACTTGCTGCGCTGCGCGGCAGCCGAGAGCGACGCAGACCTGCTCGACCTGGGCATGCATGCCTCTCGCCAGCTGCCGCTTGAAACTTTCGTCCAGCGCAGAGATGACGCCAGGCGCAAGGTTGGTAAGAGATAAATACTCGTTCCCATGCCGTATAATGGAAGAGATGACAGGTCGAAAATTTCATGCAAAACCAGACCAGCCAAGTTGTCATTTCGAACGCAGTGAGAAATCCCTGTGGCTTAGTTGCCTCTTCCCTGCCGGCAGGGTTACAAAGAACAAGGGGTCAGGGATTCCTCGGCCCTGCAAAGAGCGCAGGGTCTCGGAATGCCATGCGTGCGCCGGAAAGAGCGTTTGGAATTTCCTGAAAGATGGACACACTTCCGGGATTAAGGGTGAGGCATGTTAGCAGTTGACAGGCGTGTAAAATGAAAGATAATGATAGGTGGATTGTTCCTTAAATCTGGCAACAGCTCATTCGGTCGGCTGCATCGAATGAATTCGATGCCTCGCATAATCTTAAACCCATTCAGTAGATTCCACTGGCTGAGGAAACCCGTTTCAACGGGTTTTAACGGATCAGTGTGAGGAGTTAAATCAACAAATAAGGAGAAAAGCCTATGCCCGTTGAGATACCGAAAGATAAATGGCCTGGCAGCGTGCGCAACGTAGTCTTAGGCGCCACGGCTGCCGAAGGGGGTACCCGCGCTCACACTGTCACCGTCGGCGGTGAGACCGCTCTGCCGTTCATGCACTTCGAGAGCAGTATGCCGAACCGCCCGGTGGTGGCTGTGGAGATCAAAGATCGCCGCCCGGATGATTGGTCGCCCCTTTTGCTGGATGAGTGGAGTGAGGTGATCGACGATCCGGCGAAGTGGGCACAGGCTGCCGAGGCTGCCGGCGCGGATTTGATCGTGCTGGCGCTCAGCCTGACCGATAAAGATGGCCAGCCCAACACGCCCCAGAACGCTGTGGCGGCTGTCAAGGCGGTGCTGGGTGCCACCGGTCTGCCGCTGCTGGTCTTCGGACCCGGGCAGGCGGAGATCGATAACACGCTGCTGGTCGCTGTGGCTGAAGCCACGAAGGGCGAGCGGCTGGTGCTGGGCATCTGTGAGGATAAAAATTACCGCACCATCGTGGCTACCGCGATGGCAAATGGACACCTGATCAGCGCCCGCACCCCCATGGATGTCAACCTGTCCAAGCAGCTCAATATCCTGGTCAGTGATATGGGCCTGCCGCTCGACCGTATATTGATGGACCCCACCACAGGCTCGCTGGGCTACGGCATCGAGTACGGCTTCTCGGTTATGGAGCGTCTGCGCCTGGCTGCCCTGCAGGGCGACAGCATGACCCAGTTCCCGATGATCGTCACCCCCGGTTTCGAGGCCTGGAAGACCAAAGAGGCCAAGGTAGGCCAGGGCGTGCCTGCCAGCTGGGGAGAATGGCTGCCCAGGGCGATTAATTTCGAGGTCCTCACCGCCGCCACGCTTCTCGAATCGGGCGCCGACATCGTCGTCCTGCGCCACCCTGAAAGCGTCCGGCAGGTGCAGGCTGCTATCAGCGAGCTGATGGCTGTTCCTCAGCCTGCGTGAAGTGATTCACCGCTGAGCACGCAGAGTTCGCAGAGAGTATTATAAAAAATACTCAGCGCTCTCCGCGCTCTCTGCGGTGAAAATAAAATGGAGTCACACTTATGGCACTCTCCGGAATACAAATATACAAACTCCTGCCGCAGACCAACTGCAAAGAATGCGGTTTCCCCACCTGCCTGGCATTCGCGATGAAGCTGGCAGCCAAGCAGGTAGAGCTGGCAAGCTGCCCATACGTGAGCGAAGAATCAAAAGCCCAGCTGGCTGAGAGCTCTGCACCGCCCATCCGTCTGGTGACCCTGAAGTCGGATTCGCAGGAGGTCAAGGCTGGCAATGAAGTGGTTCTCTTCCGCCACGAGAAGACATTCTATAATAAACCCGGCGTGTTCGTCAAAATCAGCGATACGCTCAGCGCCGACCAGATCAAAGCCCTGGTCGGGCCAGCAGACATCTACAAGGTAAACTATGTGGGTATTGAGCTGACCCTGGATGGTTTTGCCGTGTCAGCCGAGAGCGGATCACCCGGGGCGTTTGCCGGTGCCGTCCAGGCTGTGCGCTCCGCCACCAAACGCCCGTTGATCTTGATGGCAGGCGATGCAGCTACAGCCGCAGCGGGTTTGGGAGTCCTGAGCGGCGAGATTGCCATGCTGTATGCAGCCGATTCCGCCAACTGGGAGGCAATGGCGGAGGCCGCTAAAGCTCATAAAGCCGCCCTGGCTGTCAAAGGCGCCTCGCTGGACGAGTTGGCAGATCTGACCGAGAAGATCAAGGCCAAAGGTGTGGAAGACCTGGTGCTGGACCCCGTCAGCGACACCTTGAGCACCGGGCTAATTTTCGAAATCCAGATCCGCCGCCTGGCGCTGAAGAAGAACTTCCGTTCCGTGGGCTTCCCCACCATCGTCTTTCCAAAGACCACCGCCGGGGCAGCCCAGGCGATCACCAAATACGCTGGGTTCGTGGTGTTGGAGAGCTTCGCTCCCGAGCTGATCTACCCGCTGCTGGTACTGCGCCAGAATATCTATACTGACCCGCAGAAGCCCATCCAGGTGCAGCCCGGCATCTACGAGATCAACAACCCCGGACCAGAAGCGCCTGTCCTGGTGACAACCAACTTCAGCATCACCTACTTCAGCGTCGCAAACGAAGTGGAAAGCTCCGGACTGCCAGCTTGGCTTCTGGTGACCGATGCGGAGGGGATGAGCGTGCTGACCGCCTGGGCCGCCGGCAAGTTCGACTCCGAACGCATCGCCAAGTCGGTCAAAGCCTTCAACATCGCCGATAAAGTCACCCGCAAACGCATCGTCTTACCGGGGCACGTTGCTGTGCTCTCGGGCGAAGTGGAGGCCGAGCTGCCGGATTGGGAAGTGCGTGTCGGCCCGCGTGAAGCGGTCGACATACCGAAATTTTATAAATCAGCATTGGGGTAACCCCTCACCTCCCTCCCCCACCCCTCCCCCCTCTCCCGAAATCGGGAGAGGGGGGAGGGGCAAGGGGTAGGGGATGAGGGAGAGTTGACTGAATGGCTGATCACCTCGTCTCCTTCGATACGGCTCCAGAGCCAGTGCGGGTGCCAACCGGCACGCTGCTCTCAGAAGCGGCAAAGCTGGCCGGGGTCGAGATCACGCAACCATGTGGAGGGCAGGGACGCTGCGGCCGGTGCGCGGTGCAGATCGTTTCGGGCACCGTGCGCCGGCGCAGCACATTGCGCCTATCGCAGGGAGATGTAGAAGCCGGCTTTGCTTTAGCCTGCCAGACCGTCGTCGAAGGCGACGTGCAGGTGCTCGTCCCACCGCAGGAGAAGATCGAGCGGCGGCTTACCACTGACCGCACGGCTGGCGAGGTCAGCGTCCCGCTCGGTTACGATTACCGGCACGACCAGACCATCCGCCGTACCTGGCTGACGCTGAAGCCGCCCACCCTGGACGATCAAACCGATGACTGGTCTCGCCTGGTTACCGCCCTGCGCCAGAAAGCCCATGTCAAGAACCTGAGCATCACCCTGGAGCAGCTCCAGATGATCGGTGATATCCTGCGCGCCGATGATTGGCGTGTGACCGCCATCTATGAGACCGAGCCAGGCAACGATCCCACCGCTCCGGCTCGCTTGATCGAACTGCTGCCTGGGCACATCGACCACGACACACCTTTCATGGGCCTGGCAATCGATATCGGGACCACCACCGTCACGGTGTGGCTGGTGGATCTGATCTCCGGCGAGGTCAAAGCCCAGCTGGCTGAATATAACGGGCAGATCTCACGCGGCGAGGATGTTATCTCGCGCATCATCTACGCCAGCAAGAACGGCGGGATGGACGAGATGCGCGTGCTGATCGTGGAGACCATCAACCGGCTGATCGATACCGCCTGCCGGCGCGCCCAGGTAGAGAAAACCAGCATCATTAAGGTTACCATCGCAGGCAACAGCACCATGATGCACCTGCTGCTGGGCATCCCGGCGATGAATATCCGCCTCTCTCCGTTCGTCACCACCGTCAACACCCTGCCCAACATCCCCGCCCGCGAGCTGGTGCTGGATGTGCATCCCGAGGCAACGGTGGACTGCCTCCCCGGTGTGGCATCCTACGTGGGCGCGGATATCACCAGCGGTGTGTACTCTTCCGGCATGAACGCCACTGACAAGCTGACGCTCTTCCTCGATATCGGCACCAACGGTGAGATTGTGCTCGGCTCGCGCGATTGGCTGGTGTCGGTAGCCTGCTCAGCCGGCCCCGCCTTCGAGGGCGCCGGGGTGATATACGGCATGCGCGCCACCGTCGGAGCGATCGAGGAACTGTGGATCAATGACATCACTTACGAGCCGACCTACCGTGTGATCGGTGGGGTGCGGCCGCGCGGCATTTGCGGCTCGGGCCTGATCTCTCTGCTGGCGGAGATGTTCATGACCGGGGTGCTGGATAAGGGCGGGCATCTCAACACCAGCCTGGGCAACCCGCGCATCCGCGAAGGTGAGCATGGTATGGAGTACGTGATTGCCTGGGCCGACCAGAGCTACCACGGGCGCGACATATCCATCACCCATGTGGATATCGACAACCTGCTCAGGGCCAAAGCCGCCATTTATGCCGGCTTCACGGTCATGGCTGACCGCGTGGGCGTGCCCCTGGAAGCGGTTGAGCAGGTGCTGATCGGCGGCTCGTTCGGCAAGTACATCAATGTGGAGAAAGCGGTGCAGATCGGCTTGCTACCGGACATGGAATGGGAACGCTTCCAGTTCCTTGGCAACACCGCCATTCGTGGAGCTTACCACGCTCTGCTGGACCGAGAGGCACGTGAGCGCATCCACGATATCGCCCGGCGCATGACCTATATTGAGCTTTCCGCTGACAACACCTTTTACGAAGCCTTCACCTCGGCCCTGTTCCTGCCCCATACCGATATGCACCGCTTCCCGAGCGTGCAGGCGGATTTCGAAGGTCGCGCCGCCCTGAAAGTCGAGGACTGACAAGACACTTAAACTTTCACCGCAGAGACGCAGACAGAACGGAGAGGATGCTTGAGTGAGGCAAGATCATTTTCACCGCGGAGAAGCGGAGAGAACGGAGAAAGACACAAAATTGTTATCTGGGCTGTGATGGATGCGTTGCGGGCAGGTGACGTGAGTTCTTTATTGCGCGGAATATCGCAAATAGTGGAGAGTGTCCTTGGGTAATATGTCATCTCAAAAGATAAAGATGGGCACCAACCAGCTCACGGAGAAAATAATCGGGGCAGCCATTGAGGTCCATCGTGTCCTTGGCCCAGGACTGCTCGAGTCTGCCTACGAAGAGTGTCTGTGCCATGAATTGGATATAACTGCGGTACCCTACGAGCGCCAGGTGCCTCTGCCGGTCAATTACAAAGGGCGATGGCTCGATTGCGGCTACCGCTTGGACATCCTGGTTGATGATGCAGTTGTAGTTGAGATAAAAGCGCTCGAACAATTGTTGCCGATACATGAAGCACAGCTGCTGACCTATCTGAAACTCGGCGAGTGGCAGGTTGGATTACTGATCAACTTCAATACGACAATGCTCAAACATGGCATAAAACGCATCCTCAATAAATACCAGGGAGAAGATATATCTACCTACACAGCGAGTTCGCGCTCTGAAGATAAGATTAGGAATCCACAAACTCCACCATGATCTGCAATAGAAATCTCCGTTCACTCCGTTTCTCCGCGGTGACAGAAAAAAGCCTTCCGCTTACACCGCGGCTGTGCGGTAAATCACAACAGAAAGGTTGATCTCATGTACATCCTAGGCGAGAATATCCACATCATTTCCGATAAGGTCAAAGCCGCCCTGGCAGAACGGGACGCCAAATTCTTCCAGGAGCTGGCTGTCAAGCAGGTAGAAGCCGGGGCACAGGCTCTGGATCTCAACCTGGGTCCGCGCAAGAAGGACGGAGAGGAAGTCTTCCCCTGGATGGTGGAGACGGTCGAGAAAGTAGTGGACGTGCCGCTCAGCTTCGACAGCACCAACCTGCTGGGCATTGAGGCCGGTCTGAAGAAGATCACCAAGGCCCAACCGATCATCAACTCCACCTCGGCTGAACCCGAGCGTCTGGAAAAAGTGCCTCTGGTGGCGAAGAAGTACAACACCCGCCTGATCGCTCTGACCATGGGCTCCTCGGGCATCCCGGTAGCAGCCGATGACCGCGTCACGATCGCCGTCGAATCCCTGATCCCGCGTGCCGTGGAAATAGGTCTACCGGTCAGCGACCTGATCATCGACCCCCTGGTGCTGACCGTCTCAGGCTGCCAGGAATTCTGCCCGCATCTCATCGAAGCCGTACGCACCCTGCAGTACGCCTGGGACCCCCCGCCCACCATCTCGGTCGGACTATCGAACGTCTCGAACGCGGTGCCGAACGAGAACCGCCCGCTGATCAACCGCGTCTACTGTGCCATGCTGATGGGTGTCGGCTTGCAGATGATGATCGCCAGCCCGTTAGACGAAGATCTGAAGGAAACGGTGCGCGTCATCGAGCAGCGCGATGCCTCCTACCCGGTGGCCAGGCTCTACCTGAGCATCGCCGACCGCATTGCAGCTATGGAAGAACCGAGCGTCGAGGACGTGGACATGAGCGACCCGGAGCAGGTCGCCATCTGGAAGACGGTGCAGATCCTGCTCAACAAAGTCATCTACGCGGATGGGTATTTGAATCAATAGGGAAAAGAAGGTAATTGGGCAACCAGGGGACAAGGTAATAAGTTTAGCCTTGCTGAAGAATTAACCTTCGTAAGGACGATAGATCTATTGCGAAGTTAAAAATGAATCCAATGACCTCTCACTTGCGGCGAAGTGAGGGGTCGATCTTTTTAACCAGGGAAGTAGATGTGAAGAATCTCGATAAGCGAGTCTATTGGAGAAGCTCCTGGCAGTACTCGTTCACTTTCCCCTTATAGATCTGCTGAGCGAATGGTTCGCCTTCTTGAAAACCCTTCGCAAGATCGATGAACTTGCTGGCGTACCCATCCAGCTCCAATAATCCGTCCACAAGTCCAATCCCCTGATCTGCAGCAAATTCTACATAGTCATCAGGTGTTGGGGTACTCCCCTCGAAGAGGATCGTGGTGAGGTGCAAGCACGCATACGCCCTGACGATCTCTGGGAAGCGCCGGTCCTGGGCGAGTGTGCTCCCCGGATTGCGCATCATATCGTCGATGATCATTGACTCAGTAGTAAAGGCGCGGAGATTAAAGACACTCGAGTGCGTGTTCGCCGCGCGGAAGCTCTGGAGCAGGTCGTCCGTGAGCTGCTCCTCGGGCACCTTGGCAGCTAGAAGGCTGGCTTTTTTCAAGAGCGATTGAGCCTCCACGGCAGCTTCATCTGCCTGCTGTGTGTATCTTGACCAGTCGTCGAACTGGTTGTTTTGCAGGGCGCGCCAGGCTTCATCGCTGAACCCGCTGGCAGCCCGGGCGGCTTCATCCGCCTGTCCGATCAGATTTAACGCATCATCGATATAAGGCGAAGCTTGCTTAATCACCTTCGGAGCGCTTTGAACGACGCTCGGGGCGCGCTGGCAGGAAGCCAGGAAAATCACCGAAAGGAGCACCATAACCGAAAGATTCTTCATCATAACCCTCCTGGAGATTTTATAACCGATGTCAGAATAAAGTGAACGCCAGTGATCGCCCCGAAGATGCCATACTATGCTTCTGGCACAGGGGTCAGTGCCAGCTCCACGGCTTCTGCCAGCGTCATCACCCTCCCTGCAGCCCAGGCTTCATCGAAGGCAGCTACGCCCAGGAGCTCCCTCGTAATCCGGATATACTCCTCGATCTCGGGTAGGTCGCTGGGCTGGAATGCGGAGCCGTTGGCTTCCAGCACAGCAAAGGATGCACCCAGGAGGCGGGCTGCTCGCTCAGGGGTACCCAACATAGCCATCGATCCAGCCGCGGAGCTGACCATCGTCGCCAGCCCGTAATCGTTTTGCAGCATGCGGATGATCTCAAGCGCCTGGCGGTTGAACTCGACCGATTTGCGGAAATCCTTCTTCCAGTAATGGATAAAACCCAGGTTGGTAAAGCTCATCGCCACCCGCATCTGCTCGCCGGATTCGATGGAAACATCCATGCAGGTCTCGTAATACGACCGGGCAGCCTCGTAATCGCCCACCATGCGGGCCAGCTCGCCTAAGATATTGTAAGACTGGGCGATCCCGGGCAGGTCTCCCAGCTTTAAAAAGACTTCCAATCCCTCCTTACATAGTGCGGTGCCCTTCTGGTATTTCTTCAGATTGCTCATATAGCAAATGCTGAGCATGATCTTCGACCAGGCGGTATTGCGCTCATCCCCCAGGGACTGGTACAGCCGGATTGCCTCTCTCAGCTCAGGGATGGCGCGCTTCGGATCGTAATCGGCAGATGCGCTCCAGCCCGATGCCAGCAGGACGCCCGCCCGCAACGCAGGCTGGTCCCGGGTGGTTTTAGCGAGCGCCAGGTCGATCCAGCGCCGGCCTTCGACCAGGTAGCCGTTGTAATACCAATAGTCGCGCAATGCTGCTGCCAGCCGGATCCCATATTCGGACTGGCTGCCATGCAGCGACCAGGCGAGCGCTGTGCGCAGGTTATCCTGCTCGGCTTGCAAGTAGGGGTACCAATAAGACTGCCGGCGGTCGCGGATTTCTCCAGCGGCGTGCTCCGCCAGCCGGGTGTAATAGTCAGCGTGCGCCTGGCTGATCGTATCTGCCATCCCGACAACCTGCACCATCTCCCAGGCGTACTCCCGGATCGTCTCCAACATACTGTAGCGCAGCTCATTGCCTCCGCCCCCGCGTGCCAGCACCAGATTCTTATCCATGAGAGAGCTCAGCAGCTCTGGCAGGCTGCCGCTCAGGTAAGGAGCGCAGATACTTTCGATGGCTTCCATCGTCGCGCTGCCGTGAAATACCGCCAGCAATGTAAAGAGCGTTTTTTCTTCTTCGCTCAGCAGGTCATAGCTCCACTGGATGGTCGCCTTCAAGGTGCGCTGGCGAGCCGGCAGATCACGCGGCCCGGCTGGCAGGCTGCTCAGGTTCTCAAGCAGGCGCTTCGCCAGAATTGCGGGTGGATAGAACTTCACCTGCGAGGCTGCCAGCTCGAGCGCCAGGGGCAGGCCATCCAGGCGGATGCAGATTTGCGCCAGCGCCTCGACCTGTGTATCCTCAATCCTGAAGCCGGGCTGGACGGCCCTGGCACGCTGCACGAAGAGGTTTACCGCTTCGTATTCCAGCATGCTTTCGGCGTTTTCCTTGCGCGCCGGGTCCGGCAGCTCCAGGGGACGGACGGGGTACTCCTGCTCGCCGTAGATGTGCAGGCGTTCGCGGCTGGTGGCGAGGACGCTAACCTGCGCTGCGGCGGCAAGCAGCTCGCTCACCTGGGGCGTCGCCTCGGGTAAGTGTTCGAAATTATCCAGCAGCAGCAGCAAATGGCGGTTTCGCAAGCTGTGCTTCAAGATCTCGATCGCCGGGGCGTTGCCGCGGATACCTTCGTGCAGCACCTGGGCGATGGCATCTGGCACAAGCGCCGCTTCCCGCAGCGGCGCCAACTCCACCAGCCAGGCGCCATCTCGGTAGCTGCTGGTGAGCTGGGCTGCCGTCTCCAATGCCAGGCGCGTCTTCCCGGTGCCGCCCGGACCAGTCAGGACGACCAGCCGCGATGTTTTGAGAAGCTGCTTGACATCCTCGATCTCCTGTGACCTTCCTACGAAGGACGTGAGCTGCGCAGGAAGGTTGTGCGCCGCCCGCCGGATTTCTTCAGTCGGGGGAACTTCGGATGCTGATAGGAGCCTGTACTCCCGCGCCCGGGCTACCGCCAGGGTGCGGCTTTTCACGCCCAACTTAGAGAAGATCTGCTTGTTGTACCACTTGACCGTCTCCGATGAGAGGTGCAGCTTGTGGGCGATCTCCGGGTTCGAAAATCCCGCTTCGATCAGGCGCAGGATTTCCGTCTCACGCGGGGTGAAAGGCTCGATCCAGGTGTGGGCGGGTGCGCTGCTCATGGTACACAAGTATTGTATCCCAAATCGGCAAATATATCTCTATTCCCACCCTATTTCCCCACTTTTGGGTGGTGACAGCTACCCTGGCCTGCTTATATGATAGTTGCATCGATTATAGAGCACGACAGGAGGCTTTGAGATGAACCACCCGCTTATTTACGAGATGTACTCCCGGCAGAAGATAGATGCCTTAACGGTTGAGGGGCTGCAAAGCCAGAAGCTGCGCCGCATCCAGCGAGCTGAAAATCAACTCGCGGCTGAAGTCCGGTCCAGGGCTGGCGTTCAGAGAGAAAAAGGTACGGATGAAGTGAGAACCGCCGGCGCGCTGCGTGGATTTCTGATGCGTATGTTTGGGATCTATCCGGCGGGCAAGAATATCGGTCTTTAGCCTATCCACGCTCCACCACCCCCATGATACGCCCCTCGAACATGACCGCGATAAGGAAGCTCACGGCGATGTTATGTTTATTTTGCCCACTGTTTGTTTTTTTCAGGCTTCAGTTGCCTCCCAGATAGGGCGGTGCGATCAGAAACCATTAGTTTTGTGGCCATGCCTGTAACTGCACCGATTGTCAGCCCGGCGGAGCCGAACACGAGTGCAATCTCGCCGAGCGGGTTGCCTGCGACAAAAGGCAGCATGGCAAATCCCAATTTAAAGCCCAAGAACCAGGCGAATGCAGAAACCGGCACCCAGAGAAAGGCTCTGGAAAGCGTATGACGCAGAGCAATGTATTGTGCCAAACCAATCATCACCCCGCCGATCACTAAGATCGCGGTCTGATCGAACGGCGGCGGGTAGGGCATACCGTCGTCGAATGCGTGCTCCAGACCAAAGCCAATCGCGTTCAGGGGAATCCATAAGCGTGCAGATGGCGCCCATGATCGTAGAGAAAGCCATTGCAACGAGGCTATGATAAGCCCTGTGACACACCCGAACAGGAAACCCACTGCAGCTGCACTTAGATTTAGGTCTCGTAGGTTAAAAGGGGCCGTCGTGCCATCTGTCTGGACGTGAATAGAGCCTCCGGCCAGAATAAAGCCCACTGTGGTCAGCCCAACCCACAGCCCAAATGACCGCCAGCTAAAACGGAGAGGGTGCTGTCCTTCGGTCATAATCTTATTCCTTGATGAGGGGTGGTTTCTTTCACCCGTAGGATGTCTGCTTGAAGCAGATAACCCAGCAATGCCAGGCAAATACTGATGATGGAGAAGATAGTTAAGCTAAACCAGAGTGGAACCTGCGGTCCCAAAAACCGGAGTACTTGAGGGAAAACATAGGTCAGAATCACGAGGAGCGGCCACCAGAAACCTGCCAGCACGGGCAGTCCATTCCCGCGCTGCATAGGTTTTACCCGCAGCGCGATCAAGCCAAAGACGAAAAGGCCGGCAAACATGAATGCTATTAAAATATTCGTGGTCGGCCTTGGAACCGTGAACCAGCTCACCAAACTCGCCGCGCCGCTGAAAATCCCAACCCCAATGGCTATCTTTGCCGGTTGGCCAGCTGGTTCCCCATAGCGGATATAAAGCCCCAAAAGTCCAAATGTGATCAGCAGGATAGTCAGTGGAATTGGTAAGCTTCTTACACCTTCGGATAATGTTTGATACAGATTGTGTTGGGCAGGCGTGGCAGGCGAACCGAAGGTTAGATAGAAGCCATCCAAAATTCTGTCCGCATCAGGCAGAAACGTCAACAGCAGCGTAACACCTGCCAACACCATCCCCCAACCACTCAAACGGATAAATTTTCCGCGTGTCATCTGCGTACCTCGATTGAGTTGTTCTTCGATCACGGTCTTGAGCCAGTCGAAGAGCGTGAGTGCCCACAGATGGATCAGACCCTTAAGGCCTGACTGGCTGTAAGCTTTCCGGCAGCAGTCGCGGAAGACCTGCAGCATGGGACCGCCGTACGCCCGGCGGAATTCGGACGGGTAAACAGCGAGCAACCCCTTGTAAATCCGCATGGATAGGATCAACGACTGCGGTTCGCTGGTGATCGGGTCCATCCTGGCCTCTTTCAAGCACCCTTTTCCAGGACTTGTTTGAGCCGTGCCACACTTAACTGCTGTTCCAGGCGCTCGGCTTCCAGGCGCAGTGCGCGCTGACCTAAACCGCTCAGCCGGTAGTAGCGCCGGCGCTCGTCATCCAGCACGGGGTCAGGCCGCTCGTCGCTTTCCTCGATCAGGCCGCTCGCCAGCATGCGCTTGATCGAACCGTACAGCGTCCCGGGACCCATTTTGACCGCCCCGTGGGTGTTCTCTTCCACCTCCAACATGATGGCATAGCCATGCTTTTCTCCGTCGGCCAGCGCTAACAGGATGTTGAACATCGCGGGGGTCATGGGGAGTAAATTTTCTGGCAAAGGCGCAGTAGCTGACATTTGAGCTCCTCAAACCGGATAATATATCCGTACACGATATATCCGTAATAGATATTTTATATCTGATTTATCCGGTTGTCAAGGGGCAATCACTCAAGTTCAGACAAGAGTCCGGTCAATAGCGTAAGCGAATCCGGGATTGGTCATGCAGAGCGTAGCGAAGCATCTATTTTACCTTGCCTGAGACCCTTCGCTGTAAAGATCAGCCACACTTCGCAACACCCTAAAGTTTCTTAACGGTGACGATGTGAGCCGATAATTGGAACATTACCTGTCCGTCCGCGGTGTTATAGGGGCTAAGCGCTTGATCAGCTTCAGACAGGATCCGATTGATCTGTTCCTCCGTCAAGGATACTCCCATCACTGGTAACCAGCCCCTCAGGTCGGCTTCTACCATTGTCCGAACGCTAGGGTATTGGGCTACACCGTGATGAGTAGTGATCTCGGCTGAGGCCAATCCACAGTCTGCAAACAATTCCTTCAGAACCCCCTGATTACCGAGCACAAATGGTGCGCGCAGGGCATCAGCCGCTCGTTGACCAGCGATTTGCTCGAGCAGCTCCACCTCGGTCGCAAAAGCAGGGATGTTATCAAGCGAATCCCAAACCGCGATGGCCATACGTCCTCCAGGAACCAGGACGCGCAGCATCTCACCCAGAGCAAGGCACCGGTCGGTGGAGAACATGAGTCCAAACTGGCTCACAACGGCATCGAAGAATTGATCAGGGAACGGCAGCGATTCGGCGACTCCCTCTTGCCACTCGATGCCTGGGGCGAGTTGTTTTGCTACCGTGACCATCCCTTGATTCAAGTCTACGCCAACGATATACCCGCTTGACCCCACTCGCAAGGCAATTTCTCGCCCTAGAATCCCGGTGCCGCATGCAACGTCCAGGACTCGCTGTCCTGGCTCGATTTGCGCCGCATCTGCAACCTTTGGAGCCCATTGACCGAAGAGGGCAGGCACGAACAGCGTCTCGTAGGCTCTGGCAGCGTCGATCATTATTTGGAGGGTTGTTTCGTTCATATCTTATTCTCCTCTCGACCTGATATGGAAGTCTCAGATATGCCTCCAAGTGTAGTTCTGTCCATCTGAGCTTTCAAGTTCAACAAATGAACTGGACAATGATGATCTGTATTGTTATACTGCTTGTGTGAATAAGTATGGGCAATACTGTCCGACTGCACGGGCGGTCGAAATCCTGGGAGATCGCTGGACATTGCTGATCGTGCGCGACCTGTTGTTCGGAGCGCAGCATTTCAATGAACTGGAGCGCGGTCTGCCAGGGATCCCTAAAGCCCTTTTAACCGAACGTCTGCGGCGCTTGCAACGGGTAGGCGCGATTGTACGGGAGAGTGAGTCTGGAAGCCGGAAAACCCGTTACCAGCTAACACCGGCCGGATGGGAGCTTTATCCCGTGATCGAGAGCCTAACACGCTGGGGCGCGAAGTGGGCTTTCTCCAAGCCGGAACCCCACGAGCTCAATCCGGTTTTGCTACTGTGGTGGATGCGAGATCTGACGAAGAGGGAAGAATTGCCGAAGCAACGCGTGGTGGTCGAGTTTAATTTTCGTGAGACGCGCCCAAAACGATTCTGGCTCGTTCTAGATCCGGTGGACGTATCGGTTTGTGTCAAACATCCGGGCTTCGATATCGACATGCTTATTCAGGCAGACCTCGGCGCATTGTACGAAGTGTTATTCGGCCGGATCACAATTGAACGGGCGATCAGTGAGGAACGGTTGGAGATCGACTCGACGCCCGCATTCATCCGAGCCTTTCCGAAGTGGTTCGCTCTCAGTCCATTCGCCGAAATCGTCCAATCAACTCTTGTTGGAAATGGGGGTACCAATCAATAAACTTAAGATCGCCCAGCGGTTGCTGAGCTACCTGCAAAATTTGAATACATTGATCATGCCTATCAGTAGCTGCTGTCGAAGTGTCATCGAACGAGGTGGAACAAATCTCACCGTTACTTCACACAATGAATAGCTGATATACAGAACTGATTACGTCGCTTCTTCGAGCGGGACTCCCGCCATCAGCATGCCGATCTGCTCCACAGTCGCCTGGCCGCGCTCCACCACCCCCATGATACGCCCCTCGAACATGACCGCGATGCGGTCCGACATGGTGCGGATCTCGTCCAGGTCTTCCGAGATAAGCAGGATGGCTGTGCCAAGCTGGCGCTGCTCTATCAGGCGCTGGTGAATATACTCGGTCGCCCCGATGTCCACACCCCGCGTAGGCTGGGCTGCGATCAGGATCTTCGGCCGGCGGGATAGCTCCCTTGCCATGATCAGCTTCTGTATGTTGCCGCCCGACAGGTTCTTAATCGGGGTATCCAGGGTGGGCGTCTTGATGGAGAAGAGATCGACAAGCTCCTGGGCGTGAGCTGCCATTTTGGGCATGTTCAGGAAGATGCCATGCGTGTATTCCGGCGCTGCGTGCTCGTGCAGGAAGAGATTCTCTTCCACCGAAAAATCTCGGACGGCACCATCGCGCATACGCTCTTCGGGGATATATGCCTGCCCGGCGTCGATGCGGGCGCGCAGCGAGGCTTGCGTCATGTCCACCCCATTGATCGTAATGGTCCCAGCCGTGACCTTGCGCAGCCCTGCCAGGCACTGCGCAAGCTCGCGCTGCCCATTGCCAGAGACGCCCGCAATCCCCACGATCTCTCCGGAGCGCACCTCCAGATCCAGCCCGCGCAGCGCGTCCGCGCCGCGATCACCCATTGTGCGCAGCCCTTCGATCTTCAGGCGTACTTCCCCGACGTTATGCGCCTGTGTGGCCAGGGGTTTGACTTCACGCCCGACCATCATGGTCACCAGCTCGTCGCGGGTAACTTCCTTGGTACGCCGGGTGCCGATCAGCTGAGCATCGCGCAGTACGGTAACCCGATCGCTGATCGCCATCACCTCGTGCAGCTTGTGAGAGATAAAGATCAGGGCATGTCCTTCGCCTACCATACGGCGCAGGGTCGCAAAAAGGTCGTCAACTTCCTGGGGAGTGAGCACCGCGGTCGGCTCGTCCAGGATGATCAGGCTGGCTCCCCGGTACAAGGCTTTGATGATCTCCACGCGCTGCTGCTCGCCCACAGATAGCTGCCAGATGTACGCCGATGGATCGACCTTCAATCCGTAGATCTGGCTGAGCTCATCGATGCGCGGGGCGACTCGATCCAGGTCTAGCAGGGGGCCGCGCGAAGACTTAAGACCCAGGGCGACGTTCTGCACCACTGTCAGGGTGGGCACCAGCATAAAATGCTGGTGGATCATGCCGATGCCGGCCTCAATGGCGTCTGCCGGTGAGTGGAATGCCACCGGCTTGCAGTCGATCAGGATTTCGCCCTCATCCGGACGGTAGAGACCGTAGAGCTGGCGCATCAAGGTGCTCTTCCCGGCACCGTTTTCACCCAGCAGGGCGAGCACCTCGCCAGCATTGACATCTATGCACACCTTGTGGTTCGCCAACACACCCGGGAAGCGCTTGGTGATGTCGCACATTTCCAGGTGCTGGATGCGGCGCTGGATTCCTGGCGGGGCTGCAGCCGTTGAGTCCCTCGTAGAATTCACCATTTCAGACCCTTATCCCTTAAAGACATCACCACGAAGCCGCCAGGGCACGAAGAGTCCTGATAATACCTACCCTGGCGTCTCTGCTTGTCCTGAGCGTAGTCGAAGGGCGCCTTTGCGTTAAATCTCTTGCTTACCACCAGGATACCTGGTCGCGAAGAAAACTTGTATGGAATCTTGGCTCCCTTTGCGGCTTAGCGGTAGGATCTTCGAACTCACCACCAAGACACCAAGTAACTTTCCATAAATCTCGGTGCCTTGGTAGTGAATCCTTTACGGCTTGGTGGTGATTCTCCTTACGGCTGGACGGTGATCGAACCGCTCTTGATGCCTTCAATAGCTGCATCGGCGGCGGCTTTCACCTCAGCCGGCAGGCTGTAGCCGGAGTTGAAGGCGATCTTCAGACCATCGTTGGCAAGCTGCAGTGTATACTGCTCACCGCCCAATTTGCCATCCTTACGGCTGGCGATGATCTCTTTGAGCATCTTCGTCCAGTCATACACCTGGCTGGCAACCACCAGATTCGTAGCAAGCGCGGCCTGGTCCTGCTGGGTGCCAAACCAAAGCACATTGCCAGCCTCTTTCGCGGCGCCGATCGATCCAACCACAGATTGGGAGGAGCCAGTCAAGACATCCGCCCCAGAAGCGATGTGGGTCTTGGCGGCTTCGGTCATCAGGGCTACGTCGGAGAATGAGCCGGTCCAGGTCTTAGAGAGCTGGATGTTCGGATCAACCGAGGCCACTCCCTGGGTAAAGCCATCGATATAGGTCTTGGCGTCGCCTACTTCTACCGGTCCTGTAACGCCGATCTGCTTGCTCGTGGTGAGCATGGCTGCCATCACGCCGTTAACGTAGCCGCCTTGTTCAGCAGCTGCGGTGTAGGCATACACATTCGCCATGCCGAAGGTGTTCACATCGGTGCCCCAGGCGAAAGTCGTCTCGGGGAAGTCAGGGGCGATCTCCTGAACCGAGGAGCCGTACTGGGAGCCATGGGCAATGACGATATCGAAGCCCTGGTCGGCATAATCCCGGATAGCCGCAGCGGCATCTGGCACATTGAACATATTCTCGGAGTACTTGATCTCCATCGCCGACTCGCCGCCCATCTCAGTTTGCACGGCGATCAAAGCGTTGTACATGGACTGGCTGAAGGCCATATCGGTGATCGAGCTGGGCATCACCACCGCCACGCGCAGCGTCTCGCCATCACCGCCGGCTCCACCGCCGCCGCAGGCGCTCAGCAGCATAGCGGCAAGCAATACCATTGCTAAAACAAAAGTCGTGTGGGCTTTCTTCATTTCTAATCTCCTTCTTGATCTTTCGGGTTTTAGTTTTCGCCTCGTTCAAAAGGCTTGTTCAATGCTGCCGGTGAGCGCGCCCGGTTGGAGGCTACGATCAGGGCAACGATTGTCAAAATGTATGGAAGCATGATCAGGATTTCCGGATCGACATTGGCTTCCTTTACTTGCATCCACAGCTGAAGTGAGTTCACCGTGCTGAAAAGCAGCGCCCCGCCCAGGATGCCTAGCGGGCGCCAGCCGCCGAAATAAACCAATGCTACCGCGATGAAGCCCAAGCCGGCAGTCAGGTTCTCCTGGAACAGATTCACCAGCGAGAGCGATAGCGACGCCCCGGCGATACCAGCTAAGACCGCCCCCAGGCAGACGCTGAAATAGCGCACCGCATTGACATTCACCCCCAGACTGTCGGCTGCTGCCGGGTTCTGTCCCACCGCTTTGATCTTCATACCCAGGGTGGTTTTATCCATAACCCACCAGGCCAACGGCACCAACAAGAATGCTCCATATACCAGCAGGCTCTGGTTGAAAAAGATATTGCCCAGGATGGGGATATTTCCCAACAGCGGCAGGCGTACCGGCGAGAAGGCACTGACCGTTTTGACGGAACCCACCAGCACTTTGAACAGCAGCGATGATAGACCCAGCCCAAACATGTACAGACCAATACCGCTGATGCCCTGCTCCGCCTTCAAGGTCACACTGATGATCGACATGAGCAGACCCATCAGCAGCCCGGAAAGCACCGCCGCCAGTAAACCAAGCCACGGGTTGCCGGTCTCCAGCGTTACGTAAAATCCGCTGAAAGCTCCCACCAGCATAATACCATCCACGCCCAGGTTCAGCACACCTGAAGTCTGGGCAAAGGCTTCCCCGATGGAGGCATAAAGATATGGCGTTGCAAGGCGGACAGCGGAGGTGATTATCCCAATGACAACCGTAGCGGTGAAGAAATCGTTCATGGGTTGGCTTCCTCCGGCGTGGCTTCCCCGCCCGCCACCTCCATGCCCATGCCAGGAGCGGCTTCGAGTCTTGCACCGGAATCTCCTTTGGTCGCCGCGATCAGGCGCCGCGCCGCCCAGCGCCGCGAGAGATAAGCCGAGCCAACCACAAACAAGACGACCAGGCCCAGGATAGCAGTGATCAATGCAGACGGCACCTGCACAGCGCGCTGCATTTTATCAGCCCCCACCAGCAATCCGCCGAATAAGACCGAGGCCGGGATCAGCCCAAGCGGGTGCAGCCCGCCGAACAGGGCTGCCACGATACCCGAAAAGCCGTAGCCGCTGGTGATGCCTTCCAGCAGGCGGTGCTGCACTCCGATCACTTCGATCACCCCCGCCAGCCCGGCAAAGCCGCCTGCCAGCGTGAGCGAGAGCGCCTGGTTCAACGGTACGCTGATGCCTGCATAGCGGGAGGCGTCTGGATTTAACCCCACGGCGCGGATGCGGTAGCCCAGGGTGGTGCGCCATAAGAAGATATACACCACGAAAGCCAGCAGGATGGCAATGATCAGTCCGGTGTGCAGAAGGGTCTGCGGCACCAGGCGCGACAGCCATACCTGCTCGGGAAGCCGCTCCGATTGGGCCAGGTAGGTACCGGCGGTGACCCCGGCTGGATCGATCAGCGGGCCACGCAGGAGCAGGTTCATAAGCTGCAAAGCGATGGCGTTCATCATCACCGTGCTCAGGATCTCGTTAACCTGGAAGCGGGCTTTCAAGATGCCGGGAATGAAGCCCCAGATTCCCCCGGCCAGGAATCCAGCGATGATCGTGGTGGGGATGAGCAGCCAGCCAGGCCAGCTATCGAATTCGAGCGAGAACCAGGTGCCCGCCAGGGCACCGAGGATGATCTGCCCTTCGCCGCCGATGTTGATCACACTGGCGCGAAAGGCGATGCAGATGCCCAACCCCACCAGCAGCAGTGGCGTGGCTTTGACCAGCGCCTGGGTCAGACCGGAGACACTGCCGAACACTCCGGTGATCATGGCAGCATAAGCTTCAAGCGGATTGGCGCCCAGCAGGAGCAGCATCACTGCCCCAGCCAGCAGAGCAAGCAGCACTGCCAGGATGGGCATGACTGAGTTGAAGCCGATAGATTTCCAATCGATGGTTATGCGAGCTTTACGGATCTTCGATGAAGCGCTGGCATTCACGTTGGATTGCATCACTGCTCCTGTCCGGCTTGCACGTTAAGCTCATACGGGGCGCGGTGTGGCAGCAATCCACCCCGGACTTCAAGAGTACTCGCCTATTTTACCATCTGGCAGAATATCCTTAGAATTTCTCGCCGGTCAAGAAATAGATCCGCCTCCGGTCCGTATCCAGCCTGACGCCGATCCTGCCAGCCAGGATCAGCTCGTTGACGCGCTCCTGAACGATGCGGTGCGGCAGCCTGGAGGCTCGCTCCAAGGCCTGGATATCCATCCCCCCGGGCGACGTGCTCTGGGCGTCGATGACCCTGACCATCTCAGCCTTGAGGCGCGCCTCGCGCCACAGTTTCAGCCAGGAGATGAGCGCCTCCATGATGGCGATCACCGGGGCGATGACTGCGATGGTGGAAACACCGATCGATACCGCCGTGATCCCGTTCTGTCCCAACACCGGCAGCGGGAATAATTTTAGATACAGCCTGTACAGTCCCATGCTTGCGCTGTAGAGCGCCAGCAGCGCTGCCGTGGCGGCCAGGACAGCCAGGACGTAGACCAGGATATTTTTCAGCAGGTAGCGGAACATCTGGACCAGCACCTCCTAATCAACGATACGATTTATTCTTCATGACGTATGCACCCGCTCAATCGTTCCCCGTTGGAGTTTGTTGTCTTCAAATAACCTCCGTTAACCACCCTTAAGCGTACAGGTGACAAATGACATTAGACAGCCAGGTAGGTTTTTGCCATAATGATAGTGAAGACCCTGCCAGGAGGTCGAAGCCATGCACAAGCCGTCCAAATCGCCGTTGAACCGCCGCCAGTTCCTGAAAACCATGCTCGCCGGCGTGCTGGCAGCCGCAGCCGGCAGCACCCTGCCGCGTGGTGCGGGTGCCCAGCTCGATCCACCCCGCCCGGTTTACCTGCCGCTGGTGGGCAAAGGCGTCGCCGACCGCCCCGGCGTCATCCAGGTTCATGCCCCCACCGTCACCGATTGGGAGTTCGACCGGGAGCAATACTACGGCAGGACGCAGGCACCCGGCGCCTCGGGGGTGAGCCAGGCGGTGGTAGATGCCATGCTCGACCGGGGTGTTACGGCGCTGCTCGGTCTGCCGGTCTCGGCTGTAGCTGAGGCCTGGCGGCGCCTGACCCCCGATTACACCGCCGGGAGGCGTATTGTCATCAAGATCAACCTGAACAACGCTACCGAGTGCGACACTAACGTGGATGACATCGATGCCATTGCCCAGCCGCTCAACGCCCTGGTGCGCGGCCTGGTGCTGCGCGGCGTGCGCCAGCAGGATATCGTCGTCTACGACGCCATCCGCTGCTTCCCGGACCGTCTGTACGCTGAGCTGGCCTACCCGGGCATCCAGATCCATGACCGGGGCTGCCGCGGCTTCCAGGCGACCTTCAACAGCTCCGATCCCGATGCCCGCGTGCAGTTCTTCCCACCGGACGGGTACCAGCCCTCAGTGCGGCTGTGCGACACGCTGGTCGAAGCGCAGTATCTCATCAACATGCCGATTCTCAAAGGGCACCCGCTCGCCGGGGTGACGCTGGGATTCAAGAACCACTTTGGCTCGACAAACAACCCCAGCGGCATGCATGCCATCACCCGGACGTCCTACAATCACATCGACCATTACAACGGCCTGGTGGACCTGTTCTCCAACCCCCACATCCGCTATAAGACCGTCCTGACCCTCGCCGATGGCATCTACGGCAGCCGGCAGTACCAGAACACGCCCCCACAGCCCTGGACGACCTTCGGCGGGGCATCGCCGTGCAGCCTGTTCCTCTCCCGGGACCCGGTCGCGATCGACTGTGTGATGCACGACCTGCTCAAGGTCGAGCGCGGCGCCGACCAGCCCTCCACCAGCGGTGAATACCTGCGCCTGGCGAGCGCCGCCGGGCTGGGCACCTTCGAGAGCGGCGATCCCTGGCGGCTGCCCTACGGCAGCGGCTATGCGCGCATCAACTACCGGCGCATCGAGATGTAGTAGCGCCGGGATTCGCTGGCGCAATGTAAGGAGTGGGGCGCTTTCCCCCCTTCTCTCCCATAATTGGGAGAGAAGGGGCCGTGGGTTATGAGGGTGGACCATCGGAAGTGCAAATTGACTTTTCCCCTCGCAGGCGCTAGAATAATACGTGAGACAGGCGCACCACGCCTCGTGAATACCCGCGGGAGGGCGGCTGCCAGCAGCGCAGCCAGTGAAATAATCCGTTCTTATTACAGACAACCTGGGGAGGATATACAATGAAAGCACAACCACATAAACGGGGGATATTTTTGCGCGCCGTCGCCGCGCTGATCCTGGCGCTCAGCTTCACCCTCAGTGGAGCCGCCGCCCCGCCAACACCTGAAACCCCCCTGGACGATCCATCCGTGGTGGTCGACGAAAAAGTGAATGAGTTTGTCGTCACCGATGGGCTGATCTACTGGGCCTATAAATGCGATGGGGCGGGCGATGAATTCCGCGAGCCCGGCTACCTGCGCCGCAAGCCGTCCCACGGCGGCGGCATCCGCACCCTGGAGGAGACGGAGTGGGCGACATGCTGGACCTTCTGGTGGATGAATGCCGATGCCAGCGGGGTCTACTACGTCAACTACGAGACGAACAGCCTCGATTTCCGCGCCACGGACGATACAGGTACACCTGTGCCGCTATACACCTTCAGCGGCGTCAACGATCCCGTCTCCCGGCTCGAGCTGGATGAGGAGTACATCTACTGGGCTTCCGCGAACGACCGCATCTACCGCCTGCCTAAGACCGGTGGCAGCGCCACCGTCATCGAAGGTCCCGTTACAGGGCTTAGGGACCTGGAACAGTGGGGCGATCAGCTCTATTGGCTGGAGGACAGCGGCTTGTGGCACTGCACCAAGCCGGACTGCCCGTCACCCGAGAACGCCTCCCTCCACACGGGCAGCATGCTGAGCTCCTGGCTGCTGTACCTCTTCTGGGTCGAGGATACCACTCCTAAAACCATCCGCTACCGGGCTTGCTTCATTGGCTGTGAAGAAGGCGTGTTCTATGAGGCTGACGATGCGGGGAGCTGGTATATCAACCGCCCGTCGGTCGGCGAGTGCCCGGATGGCAACTACTGCCTGCTGTGGGAAGAATACAGCAACGTGGTGGTCAATGGCAGGGTGCGCCGCAAGCCGCTGGCCGGCGGCGACGCCGTGACCCTCGCCGACAACCTGCTGCGCGGCAGCAACCCGGTCGAGACCGACGACCTGGGAGTGTATTTCATTTTGGAGAATCAGTACCTGGGCTGGCTGCCCTACACCGCTTCGGTGGTGGAGCGCGATATATACGCCGACGCCTGGGAGGTCACCCAGGGTCTGCAAAGCCTGGATAACGACATCCCCCTGGCGGCAAACAAAACCACCTATGTGCGCCTCTACCCGAGGCTGTACGGGACGTACGCCAATTACATTCAGGCATGGCTGGAGGGCGAGCGGGATGGGACCCCGCTGCCTGGCTCGCCCCTCGAGCCGCTCAACGGGCCTTTCCCCCTGGACGAAGATTGGACCTATGACCGCTTGAATCTGAACGACGGCTTCCTGTTCCTGCTGCCGGAGGAGTGGACCGAGCCCGGCGAGGTGACGCTGCGCGCCGTGCTCGATCCGCGCCAGATCTATGCCGACCTGCACCCGCCGAACAACGCCCTGGAAGGCGTCTTCACCTTCGCCAACAAGCCGCCGGTGTGCGATATCTTCATCCCGGTGCGCACACACACCCCCGCCGCCAGCGTCGAGGCGCCTAATTTCTGGCGCCAGATCGACCTGCACAGGCGGCTGTGGCCCGTGCCGGATGTGTGGGTCTACTACCAGGAGAGCGATATCGCCGAGCCGCAGGTGTGCTGGTGGGGTCCTTTCCCCTATCCCTGTGCCGGCCCCTTCGAGCTGGACGAAGACGCCTCCTGGGATGACTGGTTCAAGGACGATGAGGAAGCCCTGACACAAATTGGCGCCCGGTCGGCTTTCTCTGACGACCCCGACGAGTGCGACGATCTGGGCTCGGCGGTGCACTATATCGGTATGATCCACCCCAATGCGCCCTGGGGCTGGGGCGGGCTGGCTTATACGGAGGACTGGCTGCAGCCGGCTTCGCTGGTGTACCTGCCGCCCCACGATGCCGACCCGCCCGACAGATGGAACTGGCCCTGGGCGGGCAGCACGCTGGCGCACGAGACCAGCCACAACCACGAGCGCGGCCACGTCGACTGCGGCGAGCCGGCAAGCCCAGACGGCAGCTTCCCGTACCCGACCTGTGAGCTGGATGACGATACCGATCCCACCCACTATGGTTTCGACATCAACGCTCGCCAGCCCATCTCGCCCGGCGTCGCCTCCGACTACATGAGCTACTCGCCGGATGACTCTGAA
>Ga0105094_10000209_pt1 | contig 27483 bp, 27 predicted proteins | sample PPLLak1March2015_2_FD_87023 | JGI IMG/M metagenome (GOLD analysis project Ga0105094, IMG submission 87023) | Freshwater sediment microbial communities from Prairie Pothole Lake near Jamestown, North Dakota, USA - PPLs Lake P8 Core (3) Depth... | ecosystem: Environmental > Aquatic > Freshwater >...
CGCTCGGCGCCCAGGCGGTCTTCAGCCCAGGCCTTGTCCTCCACCGCGTGAGGGGGCTCCATCGACGCGATGACCTGCTGCGAGGCGTAGCGGGCGAAGTCGTCTGGGTGCACGACCTGCGCGTGCTCGATGCGATTCCGGTTGGTGCGCACATCGGATTGCTCGCGTTCCACGGCCTGGATGAAATCCAGCGTCTCGCGATTCCCCGCGTCGCCGATCGCGTGGATGCCGACCTGAGCACGACGGGGTGATCCGGTACCTTCTCGCTGAAGCAGCGCCATCGTCGGATAGCGGCTCGCCCAGGCGCCCTCGTCCCACCCGCGGCCGACGATCCATTCGCCCTTCGGGACCGTCGCGGCGAAGGCCACGACCCGGTCCACGGCCTCGGCCTCGGTGGCCACACCGGTCAGGTCGAGATCGGTCTCCATCTGTCCGAGTTCGAAGATGTGAGCGTGCGAGTCCACGAGGCCTGGAATGGCCGTGGCGCCCGCGAGATCGATGACACGCGTCGACGGCCCGCGGTACGTCTCGGCGTCCCTCGACGTGCCGACGAAGACGATGCGCCCCTCGCGGACGGCCACTGCCTCGCTGTCGGGGCGCCAGCCATCGGCCGCATGGGGCGCCGAGGCCGCAGGGGCGCCATCGGGCGCCGGCTCGTCCCAGGAGAACGTGTAGACGTGGCCGTTGACCAGCAATGTATCAGCGGGGGCCACCTCTGGCGCGCGGGAACACGCGGCCAGTGAGGAGGCACCAATCGCCAGGCTTGCGACCAGCAGACGAGTCGTCATCGCGACTCATTGTACCGTCACGGGGATCAGTGGTTGGTACCCGGCTGCCCTGCCACAACGTCCCTAGCGCCGCGCCTTGGCCAGGTAGGCCTTCCACTGGCGGCCGACGATGTCCACCAGGTTGCCCATCGCGACGTTCACGTCCACGAGGTGCATGCCCCAGTCGGCCTGGACGCGGCCGGCAGCGCCGAGGTCGCCGGGAATGTCGTCGGCGCGGGCGTCGGTGGGATCGGCCTGGACGGTGATCTCAAGATAGTTGGCGTGCTCGTTCGATGCGCATCGCGCGGAGAGCAGACCCGGCACGCTCACGAACGGCGTGTCGATGGCGGCGCCGTCGCCGATCCACCGGGGGGTCTGCGGCGCCGACTGCGCGATCAGGCTGCCCCGGTTGGTCAGGTACGCCTGGAGCGGCCCGCTGCCACCCGCCAAGGCTGCCGGGTTGGTGCAGCCGGCTTCCATCCCCTCGGCCTGGACGCGCCCGAACCGCGTGTTGGCCGGCGGCGGCGCCGTCGATCGGAACGACGCATAGGTGATGACGCAGCCCGTCTGGTCGGCGGCGCGGCAGAGAGGGATCTTCTGGAACGCCCCGCCCACGTCCTTGCCCTTCGGCACGGGCAGGCTCGTCCCCAGCAGGAGGGCCGACACCAGGCGCGCCTGGACGGGTTTACCGTCAACTTCCTTCGCGAGCAGCTGGGTGAGCACCATCGCACCCTGCGAATGGCCGATGAGCACCACGCCGCGCCCGTTGTTGTCGTGCGCGAGGTAGTGGTTCCAGGCATCCCGCACATCGTCGTATCCGGTGCCGCGGTCGAGCTCGAGGCGCGAGCCCGCGAGGCGGGCGCGCAGGCCCGTGAGCGTCACCTGCCGGTACATCGGGGCGAACAGCCGGCACTGCGAGCCGAACCGCGCGAACTGCTGGAGGACCACGTTGCGCTCTTCGTCGCCGATGGCCATGTCGCTGATGGTGGTCTGGTCGCGCGAGACCGTGGGATAGACATAGAAGCAGTCGATGGGCGCCTTCGGATTCGCCGCCCACGGTTCCCGGGTCGTCGCCCCCCCTGGGGCCACGACTGTCGTGGTGAGGTCGATGGCACACGCGTCCTCGCGCCCTGGACGGCACAGCCACGACTCGGCCTTGCCATAGTCGTTGGGCGCAGCGGCGGGCGCCGGCGGCGGCGCAGGCTGCGCGAGCACCGGTGAGGCGGCGAACCACCCGAGGACCAGCACAGCGAGACAGTACGGTCGAATCACGGAGACCTCCTCACACATCGCCATTATGCGGGCTCGCGCCCGGGTGTCAACGGAGCGCCGAAAATCGCGCGAGCCGGAATGCCGAGATGTCGTGCGCGGTGGCGTCGCGCGTCACCAGGTCGGCCACGATCTCGCCGATCACCGGGCAGAACTTGAACCCATGCCCCGAGCACGGCGACACGATCAGCACGGCGGGGGCGCCCGGATGGCGATCGATGATGAAGTGCTCGTCGGGCGTGTTGGTGAACATGCACGCGGCGGATCGCACCAGCGCGCCATTCGCCAGCGGGAAGTGGCGCGCGACCTCTCCCCTGAGGGCCGCCTCGTCTTCCGGGTGGCACTCCCTGTCGAGAGCATCCGGATCCGCGGCTTGCCCGCGGTGGTGATACTTCCCGATCTTGAATCCCGCGACGCCGTGCTCAGGAAACCCGTAATAGACGGCATCGGGCGCGTCGTGCACGAAGACGGGGAACCGCGCGGGCGCAAACCGCTCGGGATCGGCAATGGCAAACCACCCGACGACCTGCCGCTCGGGACGCATCAGCGCCGCCATCCCGGGGACGAGGCCCGCCATCCAGGCTCCGGCGGCCAGGACCAGTTGCGACGCTTCGTAATTGCCCCGTCCCGTGCGAACGCGGACACGGTCTCCGCGTGCGTCCCACTCGAGCACAGGCTCCTCCACGCGGACGGTGGCACCCGCCTCCGTGGCCTGCGTGGCCTGCGCCAGGATGCAGCGCTCGGAGAGCAGGAATCCGCCATCCGGCTGGAAGACGGCCGCCGCCTCGTCATCGATGCGCCACGCGGGAAACCGTCCCCGCAGAGCCCGCCCCGTGAGTAATTCGTGCGGCAGGTCGTGTTCCTGACAGGAACGGAGCGCCCCTTCGAACACCTGGCTGCCCGACGCTCCCACGTCCAGCGAGCCAGTGACGTGCAGCAACGGCTCGCCCGCGCGGGTCTCGAGCGCCCGCCACAGCTCGAAGGCGCGACGGAGCAGCGGCACGTAGGAAGGGTGTTCGAAGTACGCCAGGCGGATGATGCGCGTGAGGCCGTGCGAGGAGCCGCGGTCGTGGGCCAGATGATGTCGCTCGAGGACGAGCACCCGCTGGCCCCGGGCGGCGAGGTGCGTCGCGGCGGCCGTCCCCATCCCGCCGGCGCCCACGATGATGACGTCGTAGCCGAGCCGTCCGGTTCCCGGCTCCCGACCTGTCCCGCGCGAAGTCGAGGGGCTCCCGACTCCCATCAACGCGTGAGCCGTTCCATCATCATCTGGCCGAACGCCGCCCCCTTCCCCTCGTCCTCGTGCTTGAAATAGACGAACACGTCCCGGCAGCGCGTGGACAGGTCGCCCGCCACATCGGCCCACCGGGCGATGTCCGCGGGGCCGTAACCCTCATCACGCAGCCGCAAGTACGCGTAGTCGGCCGTGGTGATGACGGGGGTGTCGCGTTTCTCGCTGTCCGCGATGCACAACGCCACATTGCGCCCTCGCAGGCAGTCGTAGACATCGTCGGCCAGCCACGAGTCGTGACGGAACTCGAACGCCGCCGTCACACGGGGCGGCAGCAGCGCGAGGAACTCGGCGAGCAGAGCGGTGTCCTTCTTGAAAGTCGGCGGTAGTTGGAAGAGGAGCGCGCCCATCCGTGGCCCGAGCTCCGAGGCGGCCGTGACGAAGCCCTTCACCGCGTCGGCCACGTCCCCGGGACGAAGCTTCTTGTCGTGCGTGATGCGGCGGGGCGCCTTCAACGTGAACCGGAAGTCGGCCGGCACCTGCGCGCACCACCCCGCCACCAACTTCGGCGTGGGCATGCGGTAGAAGGTGTAGTTGATCTCGACGGTCGGAAAACGCTCGGCGTAATACGCGAGCATCTTCGCGGCGGGCAGGTCTTCGGGATAGAAACTGCCCTTCCACTCGGGATAGTTGTAGCCGGACGTACCGATCAGGATCACCGGAGGTTCTCAGTGTGCAGGTTCTGAGGTTCTCGGGTTCTTCGTTCCCGGGTACTGGGTTCTCAGGATGACGGTTCGCGAGCCTGCGAACCTCAGGACCTCAGAACCCCAGAACCCTTCTGCCCTACCAGCGCGGCTCGCGCCGGCCGCCGCCGCCACCGCCGCCGCCGCCGTAGCCACCGCGGCCGCCACCACCACCGCCGAAGCCGCCCGACTCCTTCGGGCGTGCCTCGTTGACGACCAGGGCACGGCCGTCGAGCTCGTACTCGTGGAACTGCTCGACCGCCTTCTGGGCGTCCTCGTCATTCACCATCTCGACGAACGCGAACCCGCGCGCGCGTCCGGTGGCCTGGTCGCGCATCACGCGCACGTTGTCGACGGCGCCGGCGCGGCTGAACAGCTCGGTGAGATCCTCGTCGGTGGTCTTGTAGGGGAGGTTGCCAACATACAGTCTGCGGCCCATGGGAGCGCTCTGCCTTTTCGCGCGCGGGTCTCCGGGATGCACCAAACCAGCGCGCGCGAGGCTCGTTGCACCAGAAAGCGCTCGCATCCTGAGGGGCCTGTGCGGAGCTGACACCGACACCAATCGGCCTGAACTGCGGGGCTTTCGAAACGCTGGCGGAGTATAGCAGGAGCCCGGCGTCCGGTGCGCGGGGAAAGCCGGCCCCCCTGAGATACCGTCCGCCGGCTGCGGTACAGTCAGACTGATGAAAAGACGTGCAATCGCCGCGCTCGCGTGCGCGGCCCTGGCCGGGTGCGCCCGGGAGCCCGAGGTCCGCACCTATCAGTTGTCGGGCCAGATCCTGGTGGTCCGTCCCGAGACCCAGGAAGTGCTGATCCGGCACGGCGACATCGTGGGCTTCATGCCCGGCATGACGATGCCTTTCAAGGTGCGGGACGCGAGGCTGCTGGACGGGCGGGTGGCCGGCGAGCTCGTCGACGCCACGCTCAGCGTCACGCCGGAGTCGGCCTGGATCAGCGCGCTCGCGGCCACCGGACGGGCGCCCCTGCCGGCCGATGCGCCGACGGCCCTCCCCGCGGCCGCGGGGGTCGAGGTGCTGGCCCCCGGCGACCGCGTGCCCGACATCGCCCTCGGCACCTCCTCGGGCGCCACGTTGAGGCTGGGCGAGGCCCACGGTCGCGCGACCGCCCTCACCTTCATCTACACCAGCTGTCCGCTGCCCGACTTCTGCCCCTTGATGGACCGCCGGTTTGCCGAGGTCCAGCGGCGGGCCGCCGCCGACGGCGCCCTCGCGGGCCGCATTTCGCTGGTGTCGGTGAGCTTCGACCCGGCCACCGACACCCCGGCACGTCTGGCCTCGCACGCGTCCGCCCTCGGCGCCAATCCCGCGGTGTGGCAGTTCGCCACGATCGACGAGCCCTCGCGGGTGGACCGCTTCGCGGCCATGTTCGGCGTGAACGTGATCCGCGAGAAGGATGGCACCATCACCCACAACCTCCGCACGTTCGTGATCGACCCCGAGGGCAGGGTCGTCAGTGTGCGCGATGGCAACCAGTGGACCGCCGACGAGCTGCTGGACGACCTTCGCGGCGCGCTGGACCGCTGAGGCAGAATGAAACGTGACCCGCGCACCCGGCACTCGCACGCCGCACCCGGCACACAGCACTCGCACTCAACACCCTGCACTCTCCAGCCGCGAACGTACCCTCCTCCACCGCCTGCGCACGCCATCGGCCGTACAGGCATGGTTGAACGCGCTTCCCTATAACGTCGAAGAGGGCGGCGAGACCCTGCGGAGCTTCCGCGGCGTGGTGCGTGCGAACCAGGCGCACTGCCTCGAGGCGGCGCTCTTTGCCGCCGTCGTGCTCGAGCAGCACGGGTATCCGCCACTCGTGATGAGCCTGGAGTCGCAGGACCACCTGGATCACGTCATCTTCGTGTACCGCGCCAACGGCCGCTGGGGCTCGGTGGCCCGCTCGCGCGACCCGGGCCTGCACGGGCGGAAGCCGGTGTTCCGCACCATCCGGGGCCTGGCCTACAGCTACGTGGACCCGTACATCGACTACACCGGCCGCGTGCTCGGCTACGGCGTGGCCAACCTCGCCGAGGCCATGGGCCGATATGACTGGCGCTGGTCGTTCGAGAACCGGTGGAAGGTGGAGCAGGTGCTCATCGACTGGCCGCACGTGAAGCTCCCCACCTCGACGCCCCGGTATCGGGAGCTGAAGCGCCGCTACCGCGCGTACCGGGCGGCCAACAACGACCGCAAGCCGCTCTATTACCGCGGCCGCGAGAAGTGGACCCCCATCCCGGAGGAGTCCAAGGAAACCCCGGGGTGACGAGTGCAAAGTTCGGAGTTCAACGTTCGAAGCGGGAAAGAGACCACGAAGCCACCAAGGAACACGAAGAATTCAACGGCAAACCCGATTCACTTGCGGACTTCGTGGTTCCCTTCCTGTCTTCGTGGTTTCTTTCCGGACTCAGTCCAGGTCGAAGCCGCGCAGGGGCTTGGTGACCGGCTCCTTGTTCGCCTGCTTCAGCGCCTCGTCAAAGCGCTTCGAGAGGGCGTCGCCCTTGTTCTTCTCGGCCTGGACCGACTGGGCGAAGAGCGCCTCCCGCCGTGCGGCCTGCTCGGCGAGGATGCGGTCGGCCTCGGACAGCTCCGGCCGGTGGCCGCTGGGCGGATCGGCATGGGAGATGATGCGGCCCAGGTTGAGGTCCACCACCAGGGTCGCCCCGCAACAGGGGCACGTGAGTTCGCGCTCGCTCGTGAGCTTTGGCATTTGCCGTTCCCTCCGCCTTCCATCAGACTAGTGAGAACGGAGCGATGGCGCAAGACGAGTCACGGAAGACGCATACCATCCGCGTCGCCACGTACAACATCCACCGGGCGCGGGGCCTCGACGGGCGCACCCGGTTGGAACGCATTGCCGCGGTCCTTGCCACGGTCGATGCCGACATCGTCGCGCTGCAGGAGGTGGTGGGCGCCTCGCCCCTCAAGCCCGGCCAGGCCGCCGAGCTCGGTGCGGCCCTCGGCATGGGATGGGTGATGGCGCCGACCCGGCACTGGCGCACAGCGCTCTTCGGCAACGTCGTCCTCAGCCGGCTTCCGGTGCGCCACCACGTGCAGCACGACCTGACTTGGAAGACGTGCGAGCCCCGCAACGTGCAGCGCGTGGACTTCGAGTTGGGCGCCCACGTCCTGCACTTCTACAACGTGCACCTCGGCACGGCGCTGCTCGAACGCCGCCACCAGGCCGCGCGCCTTGCGTCGCTCGTCCACGACCGCCGCGTGACCGGGCCGAAGATCGTGCTGGGCGACTTCAACGAGTGGGCCCGGGGCCTCGCCACCGACATCCTGGCCGAACGCCTGCAGAGTATCGACCTGCGGCAACACCTGGTGCGCGGACGCAGCTATCCGAGCTTCTTCCCGATCCTGCACCTCGACCACATCTACTACGAGGGCCACGTCGAGGTGTTGAAGGTGGCCTCGCCGCGCGACCGGCTGACACTGGTCGCGTCCGATCACCTGCCGCTGGTGGCCGATCTGAAGATTGGGTTCTGATCAGGACACCACCACGACGACGCGAAGCATCGCGAGGTCCACGACGCTGGCATCGTCGTCACTCGCCCACTCGGCCGAGTACCACGTGGACCAGGCCGATGTTGCGCGTGCGGAAGGCCGCCTCGCACGACGCCAGGTAGTACTCCCACATCCGCACGAAGCGTTCGTCGAAGCCGAGCGCGCGAACGCGGTCCAGGCGTTCGAAGAAGCGGTGGCGCCAGTCCGCGAGCGTCCGGGCATAGTCGAGCGGCCGATCCTCGAGGTTGAACACGCCGAGTCGCGAGTGGGTCGCCGACACGCGCACCACTTCGCCAATCGAGGGCAGCAACCCGCCCGGGAAGATGTAGTTCTGAATCCAGTCGCAATGCTTCCGGTACTCGGCGAAGCGCGCATCCACCATGGTGATGGCCTGGATCCCGACGCGTCCGCCCGGCGCCAGCACCTCGTCGATCTTCGAGAAGTAGGACGGCCAGTACTCCTCGCCCACGGCCTCAATCATCTCGATGGAGATCACCTTGCTGAACCGGCCGCTGGCGTCCCGATAGTCGCAGAAGCGGAACTCCACCTGCTCCTCGAGGCCTTCAGCCGTCGCGCGCGCGCGTGACAGCGCCAGCTGCTCGCGCGAGACCGTGAGCCCGGTTACGCGGCACCCGCGCGTCCGCGCGGCGTAGAGCGCCAGCCCGCCCCACCCCGAGCCAATCTCGAGCACGTGATCGGAGGGGCGGATGTCGAGCGCCTGGCACCACCGCTCGAACTTCTGCTGCTGCGCCTGCTCGAGCGTGTCCCCTTCCGCGAGGTACATGCCGCTCGAATAGGCCATCTCCCTGTCGAGGAAGGTCGCGAACAGGTCGTTGCTCAGGTCGTAGTGCGCGCCGATGTTGCGCCGGCTGCCGTCCCGTGTGTTGCGGCGGCGCCGGTGCCGCCAGTCGTTCGACAGGTTGACGAGTCTGGACAGTGTCGAGTCGAGCGGCAGGTACGCCTGGTTGCGCAGCACCAGTTCGACGAATCGCGCCAGGTCGTCGGTGCGCCAGTCCCCGTCCATGTAGGACTCACCCGCCCCCATGTCGCCATGGAGCGCGAACTTGATGAAGAAGGCGTCGCGCTCGATCCACAGCACCGAGTGCGGCTCGGCCCCTTCCGCGCCGGCCGTCACCATCGTGCCGTCCGGCAGGTGCACGGTGAGACGGCCGATGCGCCACTGCTCGAGCGCCGCGATCAGGCGCCGCCGCGCCACCGGCGCGACCGCGCGATCGAGCACGCTCCTGAACTGGGCCTCGCCGGCTGCGCCGCGGACCTGGAGACCTGCGTGTTCCATGTGTCGTTAGGACTCCGTGGCTCGCCGCGCGGATTCAGGGTCGTAGCCCGGCTTGGGGTGATACCTCGCCCCCTTCCACCAGAGACGAAGCGCCTCCCAGTGAATGGCGGCGACGACCTTCGCGGTGACGAACGGGTAGCGAATCAGGACCGCGGCCACGCCGGCGTCGGTCAGTGGCCGCCGATCCAGTGACAGCCTCGAGACGAACACCGCCCTGCCCCCGCGATGCAGGTCGATGCGCACGTCCAGGTGATCGCGCGACACGTCGAAGTGGAACCGATACGTGCCGTCGAGCGTGAAGAACGGCGAGACGTGGAACACCTTCTTCTCGTCCCACGCCTCCACGCCCGGCTCCACCTCCAGGACGTAGGTGTGCGACTCGCCGAAGGTGTTGTGCACGTCGCAGACGATGGCGGCCAGGCGGTTGCCTGCGGCGTAGCACAGGAAGAAGCTCACCGGGTTGAACACGTAGCCGAACACACGGCAGTGGGTAACCAGCTCCACGCGATCGATGGCCACGCCCACACCGTGCGCGGCGAGCACGGCCCTGACGTCCGGCAGGTGGTCCGCGCGACGGAACGACACCGGCCTCGCGCGATCCACGCCGAACAGGCGCAGGCAATCGCCGAGGCGGTCCAGCTCGTCGAGGTCCAGCCGGTACATCACGAGGCCGTAGCGGAACCCGTGCGTCATCGGCGCGAGCCGCCGGTGCATCACGTGCCCCGTCATCAGCGACGACCGCAGCGCGCTAGATGTCGACACCGACCCCCCGGGCCACTGTCACGGCGGAGGCCAGCCCGTCTTCGTGGAACCCGTATCGCAGGTGCGCGCCGCAGTACCAGGTGCGGCGCTCGCCGTTCAGGCGACCGATCAGCGCCTGCCCTTCGATCGCGGGGCCGTCCAGCACGGGATGTCTGTAAGTCATCCGCGCGAACACTTCTCCGGCCACCGGCTCGATCGGATTCAGCGAGCACAGCAGCGGGCGCCCGGGCCGATGTCCCTGCAAGCGGTTGAGGTCGTAAGTGACCGACACCGGCGAGCGCTGGTCGCGGCAGTCGTCGAGGTCGCAGTTCCACGACGCCCGGGCGTAGGGCTCGGTGGGCAGCAGGCGCTCGTCGGAATGGAGGAAGGTGTCGTTGATCGAGTAGCGGAAGCGCGCGAGGGCGTCGCGCTCCTGCGGGCTGGCATCGGCCAGCAGCGCCAGTGCCTGGTCCGCGTGCGTGGCCAGCACCACCGCGTCGTGGTCGGTGATCGCGCCATCCGCGCACGTGATCGTCACCCCGCGCTCGTGCCGCGCCACGGCACGAACCGCGGTGCCGGCGCGCACGGTCGAGCCCAGTTGCGCCGCGACCGCGTCCACGTAGGACCGGCTGCCGCCGAGGACCGTGCGCCACTGCGGCTGCCCCGTCGCGGCCAGCAGCCCGTGGTTCTCCATGAAGCGGAGGTACGACGCGGCAGGGAACGCCCGCATGTCGGCCGTCGAGGCCGACCAGATGGCGCCGCCCATCGGCAGCACGAAGTGGCGCGCCAGCTCGTCGCCGAATCCGGCCTCGTCCAGGAACTGCCCCAGTGGCCGCGTCTCCCCTCCGCTCGCCAGCGCCCGTCGTCCGAGGCGGAAGAACCGCTGGATGTCCCGCAGCAGGCGCCAGTGTGCCGCGCTCAGCAACCGCGCGCGCTGCGCAAACAACCCGTCCGCCCCGACGCTCGAGTACTCCAGCTCGCAGCGCCGGCAGCGGACGCTGAACGACATGTCGCTGGCGCGGCTTGCCACGCCGAGCTCGGCGAGCAGCCGGACGAAATGCGGATAGGTCCGGTCGTTGAAGACCATGAACCCGGTGTCCACGGGGAACCGGCGTCCGCCAATCTCGACGTCGTGCGTGTGCGCATGACCGCCCAGGCGCGAGGACGCCTCGAAGAGGGTGACCGTGTGAGCCCGCGCCAGGAAATAGGCGGCGGAAAGTCCAGAGATGCCGGCGCCGACGACCGCGATGTGCACGCTACGAGAGATAACCCCGGACACGGCTCCGGTATTCCCGGCCTTGACAGCCAGGAAGATATAATTATGATATCACTTTGAAAGCATCCCCCCAGGAGGCTGATCCCCATGATTCGCGAACGCGAGAACAACGGCATTCCCGGTCTCCCCGTGCTCCTCACCCTCTTGCTCGTCGTCGCTGCGCTCGTCTGGCTGCTCATCAGCGCCATCCGGGCGCAGGAACCCCTCGCCATCGTGGGAACGACCATCGGACTCGTGGTGGCCGTGTTCCTCCTGTTCGGCCTGTTCATGGTGAACCCGAACGAGGGAAGAGTGCTCCAGTTGTTCGGCGCCTACGCGGGGACGGCGAAGCTGCAAGGTCTCCGCTGGGCGAATCCCTTCTACACGAAGAAAAGCGTCTCGCTGCGCATCCGCAACTTCGAGAGCTCGCACCTGAAGGTGAACGACCTCGAGGGTAATCCCATCGAGATTGCCGCGGTGGTCGTGTGGAAGGTCGTCGAGACGGCGGAAGCCATCTTCGAGGTGGACGACTACGAGAACTACGTCCACGTGCAGAGCGAGGCCGCGGTGCGCAACCTCGCCACCAGCTACCCGTACGACGCGCACACCGACGACGAAGTGTCCCTGCGAGGGAACACGGCGGCGGTAGCCGAGCACATGAAGAAGGAGATCCAGGAGCGGCTGCTGAAGGCCGGCGTGGACGTGATCGAGGCCCGGATCAGCCACCTTGCCTACGCGCCCGAGATTGCCGCGGCCATGCTCCAGCGGCAGCAGGCGGGCGCCATCATCGCCGCGCGTCAGCGGATTGTCGAAGGCGCGGTGGGCATGGTGGAAATGGCCCTCGACGGGCTGTCGAAGAAGTCGATTCTCACGCTCGACGAGGACCGGAAGGCGGCCATGGTCAGCAACCTGCTCGTCGTGCTGTGCGGCGATCGGAACACCCAGCCGGTCATCAACACTGGGACGATCTACCAGTAACGCCGGGTGCCATGGCCGAGCGCAAGCCCTTCCTGCTCCGGATCGACCCCAGGCTGCTCGAGGCGGTGCAGCGGTGGGCGAACGACGATCTGCGCAGCCTCAACGCGCAGATCGAGTTCCTGCTGCGCCGCGCGCTGCGGGAGGCCGGACGCGCGCCTGGCGCGTCCGGCAGCGAGCGGGATCCGCAGCCCTGAACCCACCGCGGGCAAACCGGCCCGTCGCGAGCACGTGTCTACCGCGCCGCGGGCGCTGTGCTACCGGCGAAGCCGGACCCGCACTCCCACCGCGCATATCGGGGTCCCCGCGGGCGTGACCGACCGTCACCTCTCGCGGGCCGGTTCCCGCCAGTCATCACGCCAGGATCGCCGTCCGACCGGTCGGCCAGAACCGCTTATGCGCCAGGCCGTCTATCTTTGACGAGTCGAAGACATTGACTTTCGCTTTTTATTCGTTATAGGATGCCCGTCTTCCCGCGCGGCCCAGGCTCGGCCGACGCGCGCCGCACAGGAGCACGCCCGAACCGATGGTCCCCGCCGACGACCTCTCTGCCCTGCGAATCGAACGTCCACCCCTGCCGCCCGAGCGTCGCTGGCTGAAGTGGGTGGTGTGGCTCGGCGTCTTCGCCGTCATCGGCCTTGGCGGATGGTACTGGGCAAGCCGCGAGCGTCCGCTGGAGGTCGAGGTCGCGACCGTGTCCACGCGCGCGGCCGGCTCGCAGGCCTCGGTGCTGAACGCGTCGGGCTATGTCACGGCGCGCCGGCGCGCGACGGTGTCGTCGAAAGTCACGGGCAAGATCGTGGAGGTGAACGTCGAGGAGGGCATGGCGGTGCGCGAGGGGCAGGTGCTGGCCCGGCTTGACGATGCCACGCTGCGTGCGGCGCTTGCGCTGGCCCGCGCGCAGCGCGAGGCCGCGCGGCAGGCGGTTCCCGAGATCGAGGTCCGGCTGGAGGAGGCGCGGCTGCTGCTCAAGCGTCGCACGCAACTGGATCGCGACGGCCTCGTGACGGCGTCCGAGCTGGACCAGTCGCAGGCTGAAGTGAACTCGCTCCTCGCGCGGCTGGCGTCGGTCCGCGAGCAGATCAGCGTGGCGGAGAGCCAGGTGGCCGTGCAACAGACCGCGCTCGACGACATGGTCATCCGGGCGCCGTTCAGTGGTGTGGCGATTTCCAAGGACGCGCAACCGGGAGAGATGGTCTCCCCGGTCTCGGCCGGCGGCGGATTCACGCGCACCGGTATCTGCACCATCGTCGACATGCGCTCGCTCGAGATCGAAGTGGACGTGAACGAGAGCTACATCAACCGCGTGACGCCCGACCAGCCCGTGGCGGCGGTGCTCGATGCGTACCCGGAGTGGCAGATCCCGGGCAAGGTCATCACGATGGTGCCGACCGCGGATCGGCAGAAGGCGACCGTGCTCGTGCGCATCGCCTTCGACCCTTCGACGAGTTCAGGGTCGCCCGGAGCAACGAGGGGCATCGACCTCGACCCGCGCATCCTGCCGGACATGGGGGTGAAGGTCACCTTCCTGCGCGAGGCGGACGACGACGCGACGACGGCGGCGCGGCCGGTGGCGCTGGTCCCGAAGGCGGCGGTCAGGACCGAGAACGGCGCCAGCTACGTGTTCCTCGTGCAGCAGGACACGGTGCAGCGGCGGGCCGTTCAGACCGGTGGCACCGACGGGGATCGACTCGAAGTGACGGCGGGATTGAACGGCGGCGAACGCATCGTGGTGTCGCCGCCGGCGGAGCTCGCCGAGGGAACGCCGATCGTCATCAAGTAGGAGGCAGCGCGCATGGAGTCACTCGTCCGGATCAGCGGCGTCCACAAGTACTTCACCCGTGGCAGCGAGCGGATCGACGTGCTCAAGGGCGTCAATCTCGACATTCCCACGGGCGACTTCCTCGCCCTCATGGGACCGTCGGGGTCGGGCAAGACGACGCTCCTGAACCTGATGGGCGGGCTCGACCAGCCGTCGGGCGGCTCGGTGGAGATTGCGGGCACGGACATCGCGGGACTCTCGGGCAGCCGGCTCTCGCGCTGGCGCGCTCACCACATCGGGTTCGTGTTCCAGCTCTACAACCTCTTGCCGGTGCTCACGGCCGAGCGAAACGTCGAGCTGCCGCTCCTGTTGACGAACCTCTCCAGGGCCGAGCGGCAGAAGCGCGTCGCCATCGCGCTGAAGGTGGTCGGCCTGGCCGACCGGGCGAAGCACTACCCCCGTCAGCTCTCGGGCGGCCAGGAGCAGCGCGTCGGCATTGCGCGCGCCATCGTCACCGATCCGACCCTGCTGCTCTGCGACGAGCCCACCGGGGACCTGGACCGCAAGGCGGGCGACGAGATCCTCGACCTGCTGCACCGGCTCAATGCCGAGCACGGGAAGACCATCGTGATGGTCACCCACGACCCACGCGCGGCCAACCGTGCCCGGCACACGCTGCACCTCGAGAAGGGCGTGCTCCTCGAGGCCGAGGCGGTGCCGGCATGAAGTTCGTGCCCCTGCTCTGGAGCAGCCTCTGGCGGAAGAAGACGCGCACCATCTTCACGCTGCTGTCCATCTTCGTCGCATTCGTGCTGTTCGGCCTGCTCATGGCCATCCGCACGGCGTTCACCTTCGGGGTAGACATCGCCGGGCTGGATCGCCTCGTGCTGATCCACAAGGTGAGCCTCATCATGCCGCTGCCGGTGTCCTATCTCGAACGGCTCAAGGCCACCGAGGGCGTCGAGATGGCCACGCACAACACGTGGTTCGGCGGCGTGTACCAGGACCCATCCAACTTCTTCGCGCAGATCGTTGTCGAGCCCGAGCCGTTCATGAGGCTGTACCCCGAGTACCGCCTGCCGGCGGATCAGATGAGCGCGTGGCTGGCCGATCGGCAAGGCGCCGTGGTCGGCGTGGACCTGGCCAACCGATTCGGATGGAGGCTGGGCGACCGCGTGCCCATCCAGGGCACCATCTGGCAGCCGAAACAGGGCTCGGTCTGGGAGTTCAACATCGTCGGCATCTACGATGCCGATCCCGGCGTGGACAAGACGCAGTTCTTCTTCCGCTACGACTACCTCGACGAGAACCGCCGGCAGGGGGAGGGGTTCGTCGGATGGTACGTCGTCAAGATCGCCGATGCCTCACAGGCCCAGCAGATGGGTGCGCGTTTCGACGACATGTTCGCCAACTCCTCCGCGGAGACCAAGACCACCACCGAGAAGGGCTTCGTGGAGGGCTTTGCCAAGCAGGTGGGCGACATCGGCGCCATCATGGTCGCCATTCTCGTGGCGGTGCTCTTCACGATGCTGCTGGTGGCGGCCAACACCATGGCGCAATCCGTGCGCGAGCGGACCAGCGAGATGGGCGTCCTCAAGACGCTGGGGTTCTCGAACCTCTCCATCCTCGCGCTGGTGATTGGCGAGTCGCTGCTCATCACGCTGATCGGAGGCGGGCTCGGCCTGCTGGCGGCCTGGCTGTTCATCCGGCAGGGGGACCCGACGGGCGGGATGCTGCCGATCTTCATGCTCCCGACGCGGGATCTCGTCCTGGGCGGGGCGCTGGTGGCCCTGCTGGGCGTCGCCGCCGGCCTGCTGCCGGCCATCAGCGCGATGCAGCTCAAGATCACCGATGCCCTGCGGCGGGCCTGACGGAACTGGAGGCCTCACGTGTTCAACTGGATCTCGCAGACGATAGCGGTGACCGCGCTCAACCTGCGCACCATTCCCCGCCGACTCGGCTCGTCCGGCGTCGCCATCGTCGGCATCGCGGGTGTCGTGGTGGTGTTCGTGTCGGTGCTCTCCATCGCGGCCGGATTCACCGCGGCGATGAGCGACGCCGGGTCGCCGTCACGCGCCATCGTGATGCGCAGCGGCGCCGACAGCGAGATGACGAGTGGGCTGACCGGCCCCGAGGTCGACATCATCAAGCAGGCGCCCGGATTGCGGCGCGATGGACAGGCCGCCCTTGCCTCGTCCGAGCTGTACGTGATCATCGACCTGCCCAAGAAGTCCACGGGCAGCAGCGCCAACGTCCCCATGCGCGGCGTGGAACCAGTCACGCCCAGGGTGCGCGACGAGGTGAACGTGGTGGAGGGCCGGATGTTCCAGTTCGGCAGCAACGAGGTCGTGGTCGGCCGAGGCGCCAGCGCCAACTTCGCGGGGTTGGAGGTGGGCAGCGAGATCCGCTCGGGCCAGACCACGTGGAAGGTCGTCGGCATGTTCGAGGCCGACGGCGGCGTCGCCGAGACCGAGGTCTGGTGCGACGCGCGCGTGCTGCAGGGGGCCTACCGGCGCGGTAACACCTACCAGCTCGTGATGGCACAACTCGATTCGGCCGACAGCCTCACGACCTTCAGGGACTGGCTCACGTCGAACCCCCAGCTGAACGTGCAGGTGCAGCGCGAGACCGAGTACTACGCCGAGAAGTCGCAGGCACTCGGAGGGCTCATCCAGGGCGTGGGGTTCGGCATTGCCGCGCTCATGGGCATTGGCGCGGTATTTGGCGCCATCCTCACGATGTACACCGCGGTCTCGACCAGGGCGCGCGAGATCGCGACGCTCCGCGCGCTCGGCTTCGACGCCACCTCGGTCGTGGTGTCGGTGCTCATCGAGTCGCTGGCCCTCGGCGCGCTCGGCGGCGTCATCGGCGGCCTGCTCGCCTACCTCGCCTTCAACGGCTACCAGACCTCGACGATGAACTTCCAGACGTTCAGCCAGGTGGCGTTCGCGTTCAAAGTGACGCCGGCGCTGCTCGTGATGGGACTGGTGTACGCGTTGCTGATGGGACTGGTCGGCGGGCTCTTCCCCGCCATTCGCGCGGCACGGCTGCCGATACCGACGGCGCTCCGGGAGCTATAAGTGAAAAGAGAAAAGTGAGAAGTGAGAGCCGCGGAGGACCGCCCGCGCGCGTCCAGCCTCTCGCTTCTAGCTTTCACTTCTCACTTCTCACTTTTCACTTCTCACTTCTCACTGGAGCTGGCACGAGGGGCCGGCCCTCGGCGGCTTCGGCGCAGATTCGCGCGGGCTCGGGCTGCAGGTTCCAGGCGAGGCCGACGGCTGCCATGGCGCGGATGACGTAATAGGTCACGTCGATCTCCCACCAGTAGAAGCCGTTCCGCGCCGCGCGCTGGTCGCGGTGGTGGTGGTTGTGCCAGCCCTCGCCCACGGCGAAGAACGCGGTGAGCGGGTGGTTCGTCGAATCGTCCCGCGTCGCGAAGCGGCGGGTGCCCCACAGGTGGTTCACCGTGTTGATGGCGAACGTGGCGTGTGCCAGCGTGACGGTCGGCAGGCAGACGCCCCACGCCAGCCAGGGCCAGCCGCCCATGGCGAACATCGCGGCGGCCAGCGTCAGGGGCGGCACCCAGTGGTACGTGTCGAGGAACCGCAGCTCGGGCGCGGCGCCGAAGTCGCGGACCACCGGGTTGGTGGCCGGCACGCGCTTCCACCGCGTGTCGTCCAGGAACCATCCGATGTGCGCGTGGTAGAAGCCGCTCATCGACGGGCGGTGGGGGTCGCCCTCGCGATCCGCGTACTTGTGATGATCGACGTGGTTGCCGGCCCACCAGAGCGGGCCCTTCTGCATGGCTGCCGTGCCGGCAAGCGCCCAGATGAAGCGCGCGCCGCGCGTCATCTGGAACGCGCGATGCGCGAAGTAGCGGTGGAAGGCGAGAGTGAGGCCGATGGCCCGGAGGACGGTGATGGCCGAGCCCTGGACCAGCCAGAACACCGCGGTCGCCACCGCCGCCAACACGCGCCTAGCCTTCTTCTTCGAACTCTTCTTCGCCGATGGGGCCGAGGCGCGTGGATGGACGCAGCGCTTCGCGGTAGTCGTAGAGCGGGAGCCCGGAGACGTGACGGGGGTTCACGCAGCCAGGGGCTTTGGCCTCGAGCATGACGAGCACGGGGCTGCCCGCAGAGCCCTCGCGAAACGCGAGACGGCACCCACAGGACAAACGAGCGGAGGTGAAGCCCTTCAGCATGACGCTGAAAGGATCATACTACAGGAGCGCCTTGATCTCCTTCTCGAACACGGCCTTCGGCGCGATGCCCATGTGCTTCTTGCACACCTTGCCGTCCTTCGAGATGAGGAACGATGCGGGGATGCCCCAGATGGGGCCGTACGCGTCCTGCACGTCCTCGCGGCCGAGGCCGAGGAGGACGGGATAGTTGATCTTGTATTCCTTCGCGAACGCTGCCGCCTTGTCCGCGGTGTCGTCCACGGAGTAGCCGACGACCACGAGGTCGTTCTTGTACTGTTCCTGCAACTCGACGAAGCCGGGGATCTCGGCCTTGCACGGGCCGCACCACGTGGCCCAGAAGTTGAGCAGCACGACCTTGCCCTTGTAATCGCTCAGCTTCACGTCCTTGCCATCGAGGTGCTTGATGGTGAAGTCCATGTTGGCCGGCTTCGCATCGGCGTCGCACGCCGCGCCCTGGGTCTCGCCCGCCGCCGCGTCGTCGTGAGAGGCCAGCGGCGCCATCATGACGCCGGGCGTCGGCTCCGCCGCGGCGCTGCGCTCCGCTTCGACATCGTGCTGCCACACGAACGGCACGCTGATCGCCAGCAGCGCGATGACCGTGGCCGCGAACGCCGCGAACCGGACCTTGGAGCTGGGCTGGTGTTCCATGGGGTTATTCTGCACCATTCTGCAGGTTGGATGCCATGCGCATCAGGCGGTTCCGCTCCCCCGCCGATCCGACCAGCAGGTAGGTGCGCCCGTCCGAGGTCCACACCACCTCGTCGTGGCCCAGCATCGTCAGCGACTGGGCGGGCCGCTCGAGCCCCGGGAGGATGAAGAGCGAAACGGCCGCCCCGTTCACCCGGTACAGCAGATGCGCGGCCCGGCCGTCGCCGTACAGGCAGCGGCGCACCGCCACCAGCCGTCCGCCCTCGCCCAGCGTTTCGGGCACGTCCAGTTGCCAGCCGTACTCGCGCAGCAGTGCGGCCTCGGCTTCGGAATCGGTGATGGGGGCGTCGTGCTCGTGCCCGTCGATGGTGAAGCACTTCAGATGGTCGAGCGCCATTTGCGCCGCAAGCACCACGGTGGACCGTTCCGTCACGACGGGCAGCGCCACGGCTCCGACCGTCAGCACCACCAGGGCCGCCGCGGAAAACGCCGAGAGGCGCGTCCGCCAGCCCACCTCGAGGGTCGGTGACGGCTGGGCGGACAGGCGTGCCGCCAGTCGGGTCCGCAGGCCCGGCGGGGCCGTATCGGCCAGACGCCCGCGCTGGGACGCAAGGGCCTGCCGCATCAGCCTCTGGACGTCCACCGCCCGCCGGCAGGCGGCGCAGGCGTGCACGTGGGCCTCGACACGGGAGTGCTCGGCGGGCGGGAGCTCACCGTCCGCGTAGGACGCCAGAAGGGGTTCCAGTTGCTCGCAGTTCATCGGGTCAGCACCATGCCGCTGTCCTTAAGACGCCGCCACTACGGCTTCGTTGCATGACGGGCCGCCACCAGGCTGTTGTAGAGTTGCTTCCGGCCACGCGACAGCCGGGACATGACCGTGCCCACCGGGATCTCGAGAACGGACGCAATTTCCTGGTAACTCAGTTCCTCCACATCCCGCAACCATACGGCCTCGCGGAAGGCTTCGGGCAGCTGTTCGAGCGCCTGGCGGAGGTCCTCGCTCAGGGTCTCCCGGAGCAAGAGGGTCTCGGGGTTGTCGGGCGGGGGGGACAACGTGTCCTCTCCCCGCTCGACGCTCAGCTCCACGAGGTCGGAGTCGGCTTCCACGCGCGCCCGGCCCTGGTCCCGGCGGCGATTGCGCCACGTGTTGTGCAGGATAGTGTACAGCCAGGCCTTCAGGTTGGTGCCGGGCCGGAACTTCTCGCGGGCCCGGAACGCCTTCAGGTAGGTGTCCTGGACGAGATCCTGCGCCGCGTCCGGGTTCCTCGTGAGCCGAACGGCCGTTCCGTAAAGCGCGTCGAGCCACTCCAGGGCTTCGCCGGTGAACGGGTCGGCGTCCGTCGCCGGAGTCGCAGACCACCATCGCCCGAATCGCATCTGTGGAAGGCCGCAGTTCTCTGGAAACGATGGGAGAGAGACCCGCGTCCCAAGTATAGGACAAGCGGAGCCGGATCGAATCTTGCTCCGTGTCACCCGCCAGGGACCGTTTGTTTGCGGCCCTCGTCTCAGGATCAGTAAGATGCACCGAGGAGAACGGCTATGCGGCTCACCATCCTGACCCTGCTGGCGGCGCTGGCCGCGGCCCCCGCGGCGGAGGCTCAGACGGGCTACATCCCTTACTACGGCAAGAACGCCATCCGCTACGACAAGTTCGACTGGCACATCTACCAGTCCGATCACTTCGAGATCTACTACTACCCGGAGGTCGAACAGCATCTCGAGCGGATCGCCGGGTACGCGGAGAGCGCCTACCAGCACGTGAGCTCGGAGCTCAAACACGACCTGGCGTTCAAGGTGCCGCTCATCCTGTTCACGACGAGCGCCGAGTTCTGGCAGCAGAACGTCATCCCCGGCGCCGCGCAGGAAGGCGTGGGCGCCTTCGCCGAACCGAGCCGCAGCCGCATCGTGATGCCGATCGACGAGCCGTCGGACCTGCTCTACCGGCTCATCACCCACGAGCTCACGCACATCTTCCAGTTCGACATCATCCCCACGGGCCTCATCCGCCGCAACATGCCGCTCTGGACCATGGAGGGCATGTCCGACTACATGACCGGCTACTGGCGCCCGCTCGACCTGATGACGGTGCGCGACGCCGCCGTGTCGGACATCATCCCGAAGATGAGCGAGATGCAGGACTACGGCGGGTTCAGCAACCCGCGCCTCATCTACAACCTGGGCCACGCGGCGTTCGAGTTCATGGAAGCACGCTGGGGCAAGGAGGGCGTGCGCCAGTACATCTTCGCTCTGCGCCGCAGCGTCATCGGCGGCAGCGACGATGCCTTCCAGGAAGCGTTCCAGATGTCGGCGGAGGAATGGGACCAGCAGTTCGACCGCTACATGAAGGAGCGCTTCAAGCCGTTTCGCGACAAGGAGCGCCCGGCGGACTACGGGCGCGACCTCGCCCCCGATCCGCGCAAGAGCCGGTTCAACAACGTGCTCTCCATCGAGCCGTCTCCCTCGGGCGATCTCATCGCGGCCATGACGGCCAACGGCCGCGACCGCGAGCTCGACATCGTCCTCGTCTCGACCAGGGACGGCGAGATCATCCGCAATCTGACGAGCGGATTCGACCAGAGCATGGGCTTCGAGTACCTGGCCACGCCTGGCGGGCGCTGGAATTCGGTGCCCTGGATGTCGTGGTCGCCGCAGGGCGACCGCCTGGCCTACTTCGTCCGTACCGAGAAGGACCGCGCCCTCATCGTCCAGAACGTCGTCACCCGGAAGATCGAGCTGCGCCTGCCGCTCAACGACATCGACGCACCCGAGTCGCCGGACTTCTCCCCCGACGGCAAGCTCATCGCGTTCTCGGGCATGCAGGGCGCCGACGCCAACATCTACGTCGTGAACATGGACACCCGGGAAGTGAAGGCCCTCTCGAAGGACCCGCTGCCCCACTACGCGCCGACGTGGTCCCCCGACGGCACGTTCCTCGTGTACCTGGCGCGAGTCAGCGGCAACGAGAAGCTGTTCCGCATGAAGGCCGACGGGTCGGACCCCACGCAGCTCACCTTCGGCACCCACGACGAGGGCGGCGCGCAGTTCTGGGATGCCGACACGCTGCTCTTCCCGTCCACGGCAGTCAACCCCGCCGAGCCAATTGATCCGGATGTCGCGCGTAACGGGCAGATCTACAACCTGTGGACGCTGAACCTGAAGACGAACGAGCTGAAGCAGTACACGGACGCGCTCACTGGCAACCTCTCGCCGGTCGTCCTGCGCGACGGCGCCGACGTGCGGCTCGCGTTCGTCACCTACCTGAAGGGCGACTACGGCCTGCACATCCTCGAGCGCAAGGAGGAGATCACGACCGTGGCGTCCGACGACTTCGGCGCCCCGGGCCCGATCGTCGACTTCCAGGCGCCGCTCACCCACTCGCTCGTGCAGGACAACGCCAAGAAGAAGGGCCGCTTCGAGAAGATGTTCCTCGAGGGGCGGCCGCCGGTGGCCCTGGGCGTGACGAGCGGCGGCGACCTCTTCGGCGGCACCGCGGTCACGTTCACCGACGTCCTGGGCGACCAGCAGTTCAACCTGTTCGCCTCGTCCGTGTCGCAGTACCGGACGCTGTCGCTCACCTGGCTGAACCTCGAGCGGCGGTTCAATTTTGCCCTGCAGGGTTACTCGCAGACCCAGTTCTTCTACGGGCAGCTGGGCGGCGTCTTCTACGACCCGGCGTTCAGCGGCATCGTGGATCGCGACCTCGCAGTGGCCACCCGTACCATCCAGGGCGGCACGGCCTTCGGCATCTACCCGTTCAACCGCTACCGCCGCATCGAGCTGTTCGGCGGCATCAACCAGTACCGGGAAGAGTTCGCCGATCAGGGCCTCAACGAGTATTCGGAGGATTACCAGGAGCAGCAGTTCGGCCGCGTGCTGTTCAACAACGGCACCATGGTCCCCCTCGGCGTGGCGTTCGTCCAGGAGACCACCATCTTCCGCGAGTTTGGTCCGCTCACCGGCAGCACGATGCGGCTGGCGTACGAGGTCGCTCCGAAGATCGGGAACTCGCTGTCGCGCCAGACGTTCGACGGCGATGCCCGCAAGTACTTCCGGCTGGGCGGCACGGGGCTGCTGGCCCTGCGCGCGCGGGGGTTCAAGAGCTGGGGCGACAGCCCGGACTTCCTCTACTTCGGCGGGAACAGCGAGCTGCGCGGCTACGACTACCTGTCGTTCGTCGGCCAGAATGCGTTCTTCCTGAACGCCGAACTGCGCTTCCCGCTCATCGAGGCCATGGCCACGCCCATCGGCATCCTCGGCGGCGTCCGCGCCGCCTTCTTCGCCGGCCTGGGCGGCGCCTGGTGGGAGGGCCAGTCGTTCTCGGGGTGGACGAACGACACCACGATCGAAGCGCCGATCATCGGCTATGAACCCGACCCGAGCAACGTCAACGACTTCGTGCCGGTCTACGGTGACCCGCGGCCCATCTCTGGATTCCGTCTCGTGGACAGTCGCGGCACCTACGGCATCAGCCTGCAGACGTTCGCGCTCGGCTTCCCGATTCACTTCGACTGGTCGTGGAGGACCCTCATGAATCGCGACTGGGAAGACGTGGTCTATGCGCAGAGCGGCGGCAGCGGCATCTTCCGCAAGCCGCAGTTCGCGGTGTGGATTGGCTACGACTTCTGAGTCGTGACCATTGCCCCGGCAAAACGTTGGCAGGACTCGGCCACCGAGACCGTGCAGGTGGTCCTGCCCAACGACTCCAACCCGCTCGGTTTCATGCTGGGTGGCTCGGTGATGCACCTCATCGACATCACCGGCGCCATCGCCTGCCATCGCCACACCAACACCCTGGCGCTCACGGCGGCCGTCGACGGCCTCGAGTTCGTGCATCCGATCAAGGTGGGTGACATGGTCATCCTCAAGGCGCGCGTCACTGCCACCTTCCACACGTCACTGGAGGTCGAGGTCGAGGTGTTCTCGGAAGAGATCCTCACGGGGCTGCGCCGGCCGACCAGCCGGGCGTTCCTGACGTTCGTCTCGATCGACAGCCACGGGAAGCCCCAGCCGGTGCCCCCGCTCCTGTTGGAGACGCCGGACGACGAGGCGCGCAGCCGCGAGGCCGGCGCCCGGCGCCAGGCGAGGCTCTCGGCCCGGAGGCGCTAGGACCCCAGGTTGCCGGCGGGCGACATCCGCAGCTCGCTTCGCGGCATGTCGAGCGCCACGCGGTAGGGGCTCAGGAACTTGTGCCCGACGATGCCGCCGACCTCGAACCCGAGCAGCACGCTCGGCGCGCGCAGGTTGAGGACGACGAGCGAGAAGTTCCGGTACTCGATGGCCTCGGAGAACCGCAGCCGCTGGCCCGGCAACAGGAAGGCGTCGCGGTCCCAGCCCGAGGTGCCGTAAACCCGGAGCGCGATCTTCCGCGCCGGCTGGGCGTTGATGGCCTCGGCCGTGGCCGTGCTGATGGAGATGACCTCGCCGCCCGTATCGACGACGAAGTAGGTGGGGTGCTGCTCGTTGATGAGCCCCTTTACGAGCGACAGCCGATGATGCCGCATGGGCAGCTTGATCTCGGCGGCCTCCTCCGGCAGGTTCCGCCCCATCGTCAACTTGCGCGTGCCGTAGTCGATGATCATCGACATGCCCAGCGAGAGCGGCGAGAAGCTCTCGGTCTCGCGCTTCGGCAGCCCGCGCAGGGCCGGCGCCTTGATCATGACCGGAACGTTCGACAGCTTCAGCGTGCCAATCTCCAGCGAGTCGGCGCGTCCGAGCTGCAGGCCGCGCAGCCCCACTTCACCCACGCCCGCGCTCAGCGTGTAGGTGATGGGCCGCACGCCGGTCGACGACGCGGTCTGTCGCGAGATGGTGGTCTGTTCCGATCCCGTGTCGAGCACGAAGTCCTGCAGCCGCTGGTTGTTCACGCGCGCCTTGACGATGACCTTGTCGTCCACCAGTCGGAAGTCGACGGTGTGGAGCTGGCCGGCCACGTCCTCGGCGATGGCGATGGGCTCGCGCTCGCCGAATGACTTCAGGAAGCGCACCTGCGAGCGCGACCACGCGGCCTTTTCCGAGCGGTCCTTGTTGGGCAGGAGGTTGACGTAGTTGGTGTAGGCCGCGGCCGCCTGTTCGTAGCGGCGCATGCGCTCGAAGATGGAACCCACCGTGTGGTGAATCTCCGCGTCGCGGGGCGACTCCTTGAGCGCGGCCTGGGCGGCGTTCATCGCCTCGTCCAGCTGGTTGTGCGAGGCCAGGGCGCGCGCGAGGCCGTGCAGGGCGCGCGACATGCCCGGTACGGCCGACAGCGCGTCGCGATACTCCGCCTCGGCCTCGTCGAAGGCGCCCGCCGACCACACGGCGTCGGCGTGAACCGTGAGCACCTCGGGGTTCCTCGGGGCGCTGGCCTTCAGGGCATGCGCCTCGCGCTGCGCCTCGGTGAACTCGCCGATCCGGAGCGCCGACCGCACGATGCCGATGCGGGCCGGCACGCTGATGGAGGTGTCATCCGTTTCGGCCGCCTTCCGGAAGGCCTGGAGCGCCTCGGCATACCGGGTCTCGTCGTACAGCAGGATGCCGAGCTGGAACTGGACTTCCGCGTCGCTGCCGGACGCCCTTCCCAGCGCGCCCGTGGCCAGGGACGCGCTGAGCGCCAGCACTACGAGAGGTAGACGGGATCGAGTCGGCATAACTACCCTCTCCGACGCGCAAATCGGCCCGGGGGGCGCACCCCGGGCCGGCGAGTTCAGGCGGCCATTCTACTTCTGATAGTGCGCGGCGTTCACCTCAATGTAGTTCGTCCACTTCTCCGGCACCTCGTCGAGGGCGAAGATGGCCTCCACCGGGCAGGCCGGCACGCAGGCGCCGCAGTCGATGCACTCGTCCGGGTGGATGTAGAGCTGCGTCGCGCCCTCGAAGTCCGCTTCGTCCTTCCGGGGGTGGATGCAGTCCACCGGGCACACGTCCACGCAGGCCGAATCCTTGGTGCCAATGCAGGGTTCACAGATGATGTACGCCACGTCACTCCTCCCGATGAAAGATGAATAGGTCGATGCCGGGCCCGTTTTATGCGGTGCTTTCGAGCGCCGGCGGCAGATAACCGAGTCGCAGGGAGATACGGCGCGCCAGTTCCCACACGCCGCGATGATGCTCCGTCAGGATGGGCCGATCGTCGGCACCATGGCCGAAGAGGCCAACCCGCGCCACCTCGAGCCCCGTGTAGTCCCACACCGGGGCGCACGTGCAGAACAGCCGCTGCACGGCGTCGGGCTCGATCGGCGGCGGCCCGAGACGAACCACGATGCGCTCGGGCTCCGCAACCTCGTCCCGCGTCGCCAGCCGCAGACAGCTGAGGCGGCGAGTCGCCTGGCGCGGCGAGAAGTACAGCGCGCAGTGCGACGGCATCTCCCGGCCGTACACCGTGTGCATGGCCACCTCGTCCGGCCCCGACCGCCACAGGTAGGTGACCTCGCCCGTCGGCATGGCGATGAACCCCCGATGTGCCGTGGACAGCACGTACTCCCGCATGAACGGGTAGGCGTGCAGCCGCAGTTCCGAGCGCCCCAGCGCACGGAAACTCAGGTCGAGCATCTTCAACGTGAGCGCGTAGCGCTGGGTGTCCTCGTCCTGCCGCACGTAGCCGCGCCGTTTGAGGACCGCCAGCAGCCGGTGAACCGTCGAGGGCGGCTGGCGCAGGGTCCTGGCGAGATCTGACAGAGTGGCGCCTCGCGGCTGCCCGCTCAGCACCTCGCAAACCTCGAGTGCTTTGTCGATGGACGTCAGGCCACCGCTCGGACGGCTGGGCTGGGCGCTTTCCATTATGTGGAAACCAATTTCAAAATCCAATGATCGACGCGACTCCCCTTCCCTGTCAAGGGCCGGACCGCTTAGGATGGGCGTTCGCGAATCGTGTCGAGTTCCCTCATCGGTCAGACCATCGGGCACTACCGCGTTCTCGACCAGCTCGGGGCGGGCGGGATGGGCGTGGTCTACCGGGCACAGGACATGAAGCTCGGGCGACAGGTCGCCATCAAGGTGCTGCCGGCCGGCAATGCCTCGAGCATCGAGGCCATCGAGCGCTTTCGCCGCGAGGCCCGCACGGCCTCGGCGCTGAACCATCCCAACATCTGCATCATCTACGGCTTCGACGAGCAGGACGGCCAGTGCTATCTCGCGATGGAACTGCTCGACGGCGAGCCGCTCGACATCAGGCTGGCCGGGCGCCCGCTGGATCTCCGATCGCTGCTCGACATCGCCGTGCAGGTGGCCGACGCGCTCGACGCGGCCCACACCGAGGGCATCCTCCACCGCGACATCAAGCCGGCCAACATCTTCCTCACCAAGCGCGGGCAAGTGAAGGTGCTCGACTTCGGGCTGGCGAAGCTCACCACCGCGGCGCACGGCCACGGCCTGGGCGACTCGGTGTACGAGACGCGCGCCGAGCACTTCTCCAGCGTGGTGGGCACCACGGTCGGAACCATTGCCTACATGTCGCCGGAACAGGCACGGGGCGAGGAGCTGGATCCGCGCACCGATCTCTTTTCGTTCGGCGTCGTGCTCTACGAGATGGCCACCGGGCGCCAGAGTTTCCCCGGACACACCACGGCGGTCGTGTTCGACGGCATCCTGAACCGCGAGCCTGCGCCGGCCAGCGCCGTCAACACGTCGATCCCGCCGGATCTCGATCGCATCATCGCCAAGGCGCTCGAGAAAGATCGGACGCTGCGCTACCAGACCGCGAAGGATTTGCGCGCCGATCTCGAGCGACTCCGGCGCGACTCGGGCACGAGGCGCCTGGCCGTGGCCGCCAGTGGCTCGGTGGCCGTCAGCCAGCCGGGCGCCGGTGGCGACATCACGTCGGCCCCGACCGTGTTCGTGGCGCACCCCGCGCAGCCGGTCTCGGACGCGGGGGCATTGGCTCCGGGAGCTGCGTCGCCGCCAGCCACGCAGCCGCTGTCGCCGGGAAGCGCCGTGCCCGTGCTGCCGCAGATCGCAGCACCGGCCGCGGTCGCCGCGCCCGTGTCGGCGGGAACGTCGCCAGCGACGGCACCGTGGATGCTGGCCGCGGTCACCACCGTGGTCGCCGCATTCGCAGTGGGTGCGGGGATCTACATGGCGATGCGCGCGGACACCGCCC
>Ga0105094_10000211_pt1 | contig 27431 bp, 26 predicted proteins | sample PPLLak1March2015_2_FD_87023 | JGI IMG/M metagenome (GOLD analysis project Ga0105094, IMG submission 87023) | Freshwater sediment microbial communities from Prairie Pothole Lake near Jamestown, North Dakota, USA - PPLs Lake P8 Core (3) Depth... | ecosystem: Environmental > Aquatic > Freshwater >...
CGACCTCCAAACCGCACGCTACGTTAATGAGCCCACGACTGGCTGCTGCGGAGGATCCCCGCGCTAACCGGGGGTGGTCTGGTTAAATATCCGGGCTAGACGCGCCGCCTGAACCAGCCGGTCAGGCTCAGGCGCTCGCGCTGCGCCGGCAGCACCTCGTGCTCGAAGCGCTCACTGAGGAACGCGACCAGCCTTGCGGCCGAAGGCAGCACGTCGCGGGGTCCGCCGGGCAGATGCAACCTCAGCGCACCGCCGTCTTCGGCCGTCCAGCCCTCGTTCAGGTACAGCACGCAGGACAGCGTGCGGCGGTCGTCGGACGCGAAACGGTCGAGGTGGCGGCGATAGAACGCGCCCGGCGGATACATCGCCAGGTGGCACTCGAAGTCGAACAGCCCCAGTTGCAGCTCGCGGTTGAGCGCCAGGCGTAGCGCCTCGAACTGCTCGAGGCATATGCGCTGCGCCGCGGCCGCGTCGGGAGGCTCGAGCCAGAGGATGTGGTCGCCGCGGACGTCGGCTTGCAGGCGGCGCGCCTCGCCGGTCCCCACACCGGCCCGCTGCAACGCACCCGCGCTCCACTTCGCGCACAGCTCCCCAGCGAGAGCGCGCACCGAGTCGAGGGGAAGGAAGTCGTCAGTCTCGCACCAACCCTCCCCGGCAATCGCGTCGACGATGGGTTGCAGGGTCAAAGCCAGCGCATCATCCCCATCTCGAAGGGATGGGTGAGCAGCTCGTGCCAGGGGTAGGCGCGGATGCGGTACTCGAGCTTGCCGCACAGCTCCGGCGTGATCTGCAGGACGAACCGGTGCTCACCCTGCTCCGTCATCACGCCTTCCCACTCGAAGCGGTAGCGCCGGTTCTCACGCAGGGTGTCGTAGTCCATCTGGCGTCCCAGCAGCAGTTCCACCACCACATCCTCGGGCTTGAGCTCGTTCAAGTGCACGGCGACTTCGAAGCGCAGGCTCTCGCCGTAGGTGAGGTTGCGGCGGTGCGTGTCGACGCGCCGCAGCCGCACGCTGTCCCAGCTCCTGCGTACGTGCGCCTTCCAGGCGGCCAGCCGCTGCGCGGCTTCGAAGCCGTTTTCGGCCAGGCGCCGGCCCTGCCGGGTGGCGGGCAGGTAGAACTTGGCCAAGTACTCGCCCACCATGCGCGTGGAGCTGAAGCGCGGGAGCAGGGTGGCGATCGAATGCTTGGCCATCCGGATCCAGTCCGGTGAGTAGCCCATCTCGCCGCGCCGATAGTAGATGGGGATGACGTCGTCCTGCAGCAGCTCGTACAGCGCCTTGGCCTCCTCGCGTCTGCGGCGCGCGTCGTCGAAGCTTTCCGACACCGGCTTGATCGCCCACCCGTTCTTGCCGTCGTAGCCCTCGTCCCACCAGCCGTCCAGCACCGACAGATTGACCACGCCATTGATGCCGGCCTTCATGCCCGATGTGCCGCTCGCCTCCAGGGGGTAGACCGGATTGTTCAGCCACACGTCCACCCCCGAAATCAGCCTGCGCCCGAGCCGCAGGTCGTAGTCTTCCACCAGCAGGATCCGCCCCTCGAACTCCGGCATGCGGGCGATCTGCGTGACGCGCCGGATGAGGTCCTGGCCGGGCTGGTCCGCAGGGTGGGCCTTCCCGGCAAACAGCAGCAGCACCGGGCGAGCATCGTTGCATATGAGCTCCCGGAGCCAGTCCAGATCCTCAAACACCAGGGTGGCGCGCTTGTAGGTCGCGAAGCGCCGGCCGAAGCCGATGGTGAGCACGTTGGGGTTGACCGGGTCGGCGTACTTGAGCAGCCGGTCCAGGTGCGCCTCGGAGCCGCGGTTGCGGAAGTGCTGCCGCGCCACCCGGAAGCGCACCAGGTGCAGCATCTGCGACTTCAGGGACTGCCGCACGCTCCAGAACAGGTGGTCGGGAATCTCGTCCACGCGGCGCCAGAACCCGTGGTCGGTGATGCGCTGGCTCCAGTCGAAGCCCAGGTACTTCTCGAACACCTCGCTCCACTCCTGGGCCAGGAAGGTGGGCACGTGCACCCCGTTGGTGATGTAGGAAAGCGAGTTCTCGGATGGATCGACCTGCGGCCACAGCCCGGCACAGATGCGCGAGGACACGCCGCCGTGGATGCGGCTCACACCGTTGTGGTAGCGCGAGCCACGGATCGCGAGCGCCGTCATGTTGAAGTCGCGGCTGTCGCCGACCCGGCCGAGCGCCAGGAAATCCTCGCGGGATAGCTGCAGCTCGTTGCAGAAGTCCTGGAAGTAGCTCCAGATCATCTCCTCGGCAAAATGGTCGTGACCTGCCGGCACCGGCGTGTGCGTGGTGAAGACGGTGTTGGCGGCCACACACTCCATCGCGGCGTCCAGCCCCAGGCCGCGGCCGACCAGTGCCCGGACGCGCTCCAGGACGAGGAACGCCGCATGGCCCTCGTTGATATGCCACACCGTGGGCTTGAGCTGGAGCTCCGCGAGCGCGCGCACACCGCCCACTCCCAGCACGATCTCCTGCTCGATGCGGGTGGTGCGGTCGCCGCCATACAGCTGGTGCGTGATGTTGCGCCCCTGCTCGTCGTTCTCCTCCAGGTCGGTGTCGAGCAGGTACAGCGTCACGTGGCCGCAGCGCGCGCTCCACACCTTGCAGGTGACGCGGCGGCCGTGCAGCGTTACGTGGACCGTGAGCTCCGAGCCGTCGCTGCGCAGAACCGGCGTCACCGGCAAGCTCTCGAACTCGGACGCCGTGTAGATGGCGTGCTGGTTGCCCTCGGTGTCGATGGTCTGCGAGAAGTAGCCCTGCCGATACAGCAGGCCCACGCCGATGAACGGCAGGCGCATGTCGCTGGCCGCCTTGCAATGATCACCGGCCAGGATGCCCAGCCCCCCCGAGTAGATCGGGAAGCTCTCGTGAAAGCCGAACTCCGCGCAGAAGTAGGCGACCAGATCCGTGGAGCGAAGCCACTCCGACCCGTTTCGGCGCAGCGGCTCGTTGTGATAGGTGTCGTAGGCCGACAGCACACGGTTGAAGTTGCCCAGGAACACCGGGTCGTCGGCCGCGTCCTGCAGCACCTGCTCGTCCACGCGCCGCAGGAAGGCTTTGGGATTGTGGCCGACCGCATCCCACAGGCCGGTGTGCAGGCGCGAGAACAGGGTCCGCGTCGGGCGGTCCCAGCTGTACCAGAGGTTGGATGCGAGCTCCTGCAGGCGGGCCAGCCGGGCGGGGATCTTCGGGTTGACTTCGAGCTGATAGACGGTGCGGGGCTGCATCGTGGTTGGTTATTGTGGCGGTCGCAGACGGACCGAGACCGAATTATGCTACGCTGCGGGGTGAAGGTACTAGACGGGGCGGCTGAAGCGGGAGCGTTCCGCGAGCTCGCCAGGAAGCCTGGACTATGACTCTGAATGATAGTGGTTTCGTGCGTCGGGTTACGGCCGCCGCTCTAGCCGTCGGTGCAGCGTGCGCTGCACCGATTCCCACCGTTGCATGCGTCGACGGCGCTCCGAAAGGAGAGGTGGTGACGATCCAGCGCGAAGTGGGCGCCACCGAGGCGGGCCAGCAGGCCGACTTTCACGTCCTCGGCGGCGGATGGTTCCGCGCCACCGAGATCGTGAAGCAGGGCGGCGCCAGCGACGACACCGCCGTAATCGTCGAGCTCGATGGCCAGGAAGTGTTCGCGTCCTCCTTCGCGTCCTTGAAGAAGCCGTGGATGCAGCTCAATACGCCCTTCATCGTAGCCAAGGTGGAAGGCGAAGGAGACACCAGCACCATGACCATCTGGTACGCACCGGAGCTGAAGTTCCGGGCGATTCTCGCGGTCCGGGTCGAGGTGCACGAGGAGGGTGTTCGAGGCATGCACATGCGTGCGGTGATGAACAAACCCGGCCCGCACGAAGATCCGCCGGGGGGGGCTGTCACCGCAGTCGCCCTGCCAGCCTTCAAATGAAGGGCCTACTCCTTGTACGGTTCCACGTCGGTTGCCTCCAGCGTGTAGCCGATGCTGATGTCCGACGTTCCGTCGACCAGGTATAGCGACTGTTTGCTCGCCTTCGCGGCGAGGTGACCGGTCACCCAGATCGGCTGGAACACGCCGGTCATCTCGAATGGCTTCCCCGCTTTCACGTGCACGATCTGGTTCGGCGGTGGGGGCGGCGTGTGAATGCAGGCGCCCACCCACGGCACGAGCAGAAACTCGGTCACGCGCTTCCCGGAGAACTCCAGCGGTAGCAGGTAACCGGGCAGGCGTATGGTCTTGCCATCGAGGGCCACGTTGACCTGGCTCGCCATCTGCTTGCGCTTCGCCAGCAACCCGTCGACATCCACCCCCGACTTGGTCAGCTCGCGCGACAGCGCCCGCTCGTCGGCCACTTCCAGTGCCGTCAGATTCGTGTCGCCGCGGGCCTTGCGCTCGCGCACCGCGGCGATCGTGCTCAGGTTGGTCAGCTGCTCCTTCTCGAGCGCCGCGAATGGGTTGTCGGCTGCGGTCGGCTTGGGAACCAGATCCGCCCACATCACAGTGCGCGGCGCGTCGCCGTGGGACACCGGCGCAAGCAGCACCCCGAGCAGAAGCAGTGCGCCGCGCAGCCGGTTTGTCGTCGTCATCTCGGTGCTCCTTCGAAATCAGATCCGCACGGTCATGCCGTCGGCCAGAGAGTAGCGGTAGATCCGGTAGGCGGGGATCAGACCGATGAAAACGCCGGCAACCGCGACCATCGCCACGAGTGCCGCCTCATGGGCAGAAGGCCAGCCCAAGCCCACGAACAGCCCCAGCCGCGACTCCAGCCAGCTCTGACCGATGAACAGTCCGAGGTACAGCGCGGCGACAGCCAGAGCAATACCGGCCAGCGTCAGGAATGCCGCCTCGCCGAGGATCAGCGCGAAGACAAGCGTCGGCCGCGCGCCCACCGAGCGCAGGATGGCCATCTCGCGGCGCCGCTCGCTCAGGCTCGTGAGCAGAGCCACCAACATGCCGGCCAGACCCACGATGACCACGAGCACCGACACTGCGACGAGCGTCTTCTCCGCGGCGCCGGTGATCTCCCACAGCTCCTGCAGGGTGACGCCCGGCAGGATCGCCGTCAGAGGCTCTGTCGGATACTCATTGATCAGCCGCTGCAGCGATAGGGCGCTGCCACGCGTCTTCAGCCCGACCAGGAACGCAGTAATCGTCCGGTCGGAGTAAGCTTCCCGAGCCGCGTCCCCGGCATGAGCGTGGCCAGGCCTTGCGTGCTCCGGCGTGGATTCGCTCTCGCGCATGGCCGCGGCGAGCGGATCGTTGGGGAACCCGCCAATGGAGTCGGCGTGTACGGCGTCGAGCCCCTCCAGCGTCACGTGCACCGTACGGTCCACCGGCGTGCCGGTGCGCGCGAGCACGCCGACAACCCGGAACGGCTGGTCCTCGTGCAGCATGAAGCTCACGTCGCCCGCACCGTGGGCGACGACGATCGAGCTGCCCACTGTGTAGCCGAGCGACTGCGCCACGTCGGCGCCGAGCACCGCGTCGTGCACATCGGCGAAAGGCTTGCCCTGCGACAGATCCAGCCGGCGGTCGCGCGCAAAGCGGAAGTGCTCGAAGTACTCCGGGGTCGTGCCCATGACCCGGAAGCCGCGGTGGGAGTCGCCCAGGGAGATCGGGATCGTCCAGGCGATCTCCGGCCGCTTCGCGAGGGTGCGGTAGGTGTCCCAGCGGATGTTGTTGGTGGCGTTGCCGATCCGGAACACAGAAGACAGCAGCAGATGCACGGGACTGCTGCGGGCCCCGACGATCAGGTCGGTTCCCGAGATCGTGCTGGCGAAGCCCTCGCGGGCCTCCTGGCGGATGCGCTCCACGCCGAGCAGCAGCAGCACTGCCAGCGCGATCGACAGCACGGTGAGCCCGGCGGTGAACTTCCGGTTGCGCACGCTCTTCACTGCCAGCGCGGTAATCATCGCCTGTGTCGTTACGCCCCGGCAGGGGCGCGGTTGACCTCGGCGAACTCGATGGCGCGGTCGAACAGGCCTGCCAGCGAGGCGTCGTGGCTGACGAAGATCAGCGCGGCCTGCTCCCGTGCGCACTCCTGGAACAGCAGGTCGATGAACGCCGTGCGGCGATCCGCATCGAGCGAGGACGTCGGCTCGTCGGCGATGATCAGCTCGGGCGCGCCGATCAAGGCTCGAGCGGCGGCAACGCGCTGCTGCTGGCCGACGCTCAACTCGGTGACCGGGCGCTTCAGCAGCCCGTTGTGCGCCATGTCGAGGTGCTCCAGGAGTCGCAGCGCCTCTGCCTCGACGCTGCACCCGCCGCGCTGCGCGTTGGCCCTGCGCCGGTCGGAGAACCCGCAGGGCAAGCGCACGTTCTCCACCACTGTAAGGTAGGGAATCAGGTTGAACATCTGAAAGATGAAGCCGACGTGATCGGCGCGGAAGCGGTCACGCGCAGCGCCGCTCAGCGCGCCGATGTCGCGGCCCAGCACTTTGACGCTGCCCTGCTGGGGCGTGATCACGCCGGCCAGCAGGCTGAGCAGAGTGGACTTGCCGCTTCCGCTCGGCCCGCGCAGGAACACGCGTTCCCCCTGCCGGACCCGCAGCGACTCGATATCGACTGTGGGGGCGTCGCCGCCGCCTTCCCAGGAGAAGCGCGCGCCGCTGAGCTCGATGACGCAGCTGGCCGTCACTGCGCGTTCTGGCCAGGGGGCTTGCGCTGAAGCTGCGGCGGTCACGTTCGAGGCGAGTCTGCAGGGAGGATCGCAGGGGCTTCACGCCCCGGGGCGCCAGCTGCCAATCCTGTCAACGCGGCAGCACCGTCGCTGCGTGCGTCCTCACAGAACATAGCGCGCGAGATCCTCGCTGCCTGCCAGGTCCTTCAGGCGGCTGTCGACATAGGCGGCGTCGATGACCACCGCCTGGCCGGACATCCTGGCGGCATCGAAGGACACGTCTTCCAGCAGCTTCTCCATCACGGTGTACAGCCGGCGCGCACCGATGTTTTCGGTGGTCTCGTTGACCTGCCAGGCGGTCTCGGCGAGGCGCTTGATCGCATCCGGGGCGAACTCCAGGCGCACGCCCTCGGTGGCAAGCAGCGCCTCGTACTGCATGGTGAGGCAGGCGTCGGTGCTGGTCAGGATCTGCTCGAAGTCGGCTACCGACAGCGAGTCGAGCTCGACGCGAATCGGGAAACGGCCCTGCAGCTCGGGAATGAGGTCGGATGGCTTGGCGAAGTGGAAGGCGCCGCTGCCGATGAACAGGATGTGGTCGGTCTTCACCATGCCGTACTTGGTCGACACGGTAGTGCCCTCCACCAGCGGCAGCAGGTCGCGCTGCACACCCTGGCGAGACACGTCGGCGCCCATCGTCTCGGAGCGGCTGGCGATCTTGTCGATCTCGTCGAGGAAGACGATGCCGTTCTGCTCGACGTTGCGCAGTGCGCGGGTCTTCAGGTCCTCGTCGTTGATCAGGCGCGTCGCCTCCTCCTCGGTCAGCAGCTTCATGGCCTCCGCCACTTTCATCCTGCGCTGCTTGCGGCGCCCGCCGCCGAGATTCTGGAACATCGACTGGATCTGCGAGGTCAACTCCTCCATTCCCGGTGGAGCCAGGATCTCCATGTGCGGCTGCACCGCCGCCACCTCGATCTCGATGTCCTTGTCGTTCAGCTCGCCCTCGCGCAGCTTCTTGCGGAACTTCTGGCGCGTGGCGCTCTCGGCCTCGCTGGGCTGGCTGCTCAGCCCGAACTCGCGGGCCGGCGGCAGCAGCACGTCGAGCACCCGCTCTTCCGCGGCGTCCTGGGCGCGCGCCATGACCTTGCGCGTCTCCTGCTCCCGGGTCTGCTTGATGGCGGTCTCCACCAGGTCGCGCACGATGGTGTCCACATCGCGGCCCACGTAGCCGACTTCAGTGAACTTGGTCGCCTCGATCTTGACGAACGGCGCGTCGGCCAGCTTGGCCAGCCGCCGTGCGATCTCGGTCTTGCCCACGCCGGTGGGGCCGATCATCAGGATGTTCTTGGGCGTGATCTCCTGACGCAGCGGGTCGGCGACCTGCTGGCGCCGCCAGCGGTTGCGCAGCGCGATGGCCACCGCGCGCTTGGCTTTCTCCTGTCCGACGATGTGCTTGTCGAGCTCGTGGACGATCTCTTGGGGGGTCATGGAAGACATGGCGACTGCGTGAGGCGTGAGGGGTGAGGAGTGAGCGGCGAAAGCATCAACTCAATGCGCAGCACCCGGGTCGATCGGACGCGACCTCGAGGCCGCTGGCGGAACTGACGGCGTGGCGGAACCTGTGCACCCGCCCGTTCTCGGCTCCTCACTCCTCGCCCCTCGCTCCTCACGCGGTTACTCGAGTACTTCGATCACGTGCTGCTGGTTGGTGTAGATGCACAGGTCGCCGGCGATGGTCAGGGCCTTCTTGACGATCTCCGCGGGGGTGAACTCGGTGTTGTCCAGCAACGCTTTTGCCGCCGCCTGGGCATACGCGCCGCCGCTGCCGATCGCGACCAAGCCGTGCTCAGGCTCCAGAACGTCTCCGTTACCCGTGATGATCAGGGAGGTATCCTTGTCGGCGACGGCCAGCATCGCCTCGAGCCGGCGCAGGATGCGATCGGTGCGCCAGTCCTTGGCCAACTCCACGGCCGAGCGCAGCAGATGACCCTGGTGCTTCTCGAGCTTGGCCTCGAAGCGCTCGAACAGGGTAAAGGCATCGGCGGTTCCCCCGGCGAACCCCGCCAGGATGCGGTCGTGGTACACGCGGCGCACCTTCCGCGCGCCGGCCTTCACGACGATATTCCCGAGAGTGACCTGGCCGTCGCCGCCCAGCGCAACGCTGGAGCCGCGCCGGACCGAGAGGATGGTGGTGCCGTGGAAGGGTTCCATCGTGGTGGTATGTGGGCGCCTGGCGCGATTTCAAGGCGGGCGCCGGCAGGGAAGCGGGAATCAGCCAGCGCCAGGTGACTTGAACAGTCTAGCGCGTGCGCGCGACAGGCGCTTACCAGGGTGTGGACACCCCGGAGGCGTGATCAGATTCTCTGTTCGACCAGTGTCACGCCCGGGGCCAGCTCGAAGCTTGCAAGCAGGCCGCCGACCAGCGCGTTCGGGCGGATCAGGCGCACCGTCTTCCCGCTCGCAGCGAGTGCGTTGAGCTGGGTGCTGAAGCTTGTGGCGCAGGCGAAGTCCATGCGTGCCACGCGCGCCAGGTTGATATTCACGTACTGGCGCTCCGCGGCGAACGCCTCCAGCTCGCGCAGCTGAGGATCGGCGGCGCCGGCCATGATACCGCGCAGCTGGATGTCCTCGGGGCCGTGCTGGTAGCGCGGCTCGTCGCGCTTCTCCTCGACGGTGCGCGGTGCGATCACGGGCCGGATGCCCGGCTGCCAGCTCGGCGGGGTCGTGCCGGCGGCCAGCGCATACTCGAGCGCGGTGCGCTCGAACTCAGTCTGCATGCCGCGCAGCTGGTACAGATCCAGCAGCAGGAACCAGTAGCCCGGCACGCTGCCGTTGCCCTCGGCTGCGTCGCGCAGCAGGCGCATCAACCGGTCACCGCCGGTGATCACGACACTATTGCCGTTTGCGCAGAGGTAACGCAGCGTCTGCGACAGCCGCAGGCAACCTTCGGCCTGGATATCGGTGAGCTTGCTCAGGTCCAGATGCAGCGCGCTATGGTTCCCGGCGCGCCGGCGCATGACTTCCAGGCGCGCCGCGGCATCGTCGTCCAGCACGCCGATCGGATCGAAGTAGGCGTTACCGCCGTGCTGCATTTCCGGCGGGAGGTGTGCGGTCTCCTCTTCGGCCAGCCAGGCCGGCGCGGCCAACCCCAAGGTCGCCTCGAAGCGGGCCGCCAGCTGCTCGAACGCGCGCCAGTCGGCTTCTGCGCGGTGAAGGTCGAACAGCATGCTCCAGGCGTCCGTGTCCTGTTCGTACCCGCCGCCCGGCGCAATGGCGCGCTCCAGTGCGCCAGCCGCGTCCTTGCTGCGCCCGTGGGCGTATAGCATAGCGGCTTCCTGCGGCAGCGGGAGGGCCTGGGCCAGGATCGAGGACACGACGTCGACGGGGATCTGCATGGAGCAGGGTCTGGAGTTGCTGGACTCCATCGATTAACGGCAGCCGGGTGGGCGGCTTGACGGCCGGATGTGCGCGCCGTCCGAGCGCGCGGCAAGTCTACGGCAAGACGGCGGTCGGGCAGCCGCGCGAGGTCTGCCTGCTCAGGCCGCGCGAGCCCGGTTCTCCACGGCGAATACGACGATGCCGACCACGGCCAGCGCCCAGACGATGATCGCGCCGGAGGGCAGATCGTACAGAGCCGACAGGACGAGGCCGATTGCATAGCCCAACGCCGCCACGCCCCAGGCCTTTGCCAGCCGCGCGCGTGTTGCGTTGCGGGTGGCCAGGGCCGGGACGATGAGGGTGGCGAACACGAGGTAGATCCCGACGAGCTGGACCGACGCGGTGACGCTCACGCCGAACAGCAGATAGAAGCCGACCCGGCCCAGCTTCGCACCCAGGCCGAACCACACCGTGAGCACCGCTGCTGTCAGGACGGCTACTGCGATTAGCTGCTCGGGGCCGACCCACAAAATCTGACCCACGAGCAGATCCTTCAGATGCTCGCCGCCCTGCGGGTTGCCGGCGAGCAGAAGAATCTCGGCCGTGGCCGCCATCACGAACACGACCCCGATGATGGCTTCCTGCACTTCGGGCCAGCGCCGTTCGGTCCAGGTGAGCAACAGCGCGCCGAGCAGCGCGGCGCCCAGCGCCCAGGCCTGGACCGGGAGCCCGTGCGGCTCGAATCCCATATAGTCGGCGGTCAGCACCCCGACGCCGGCGATCTGCGCGATGGCGATGTCGATGAAGACGATCCCGCGGGCCAGCACCTGCATGCCCATGGGGACGTGGGTGGCAGCCACCAGCAAGCCTGCCGCCAGTGCCGGAAGAACGATCGACAGGCTTGCCGAGTCCATGGCTATTTCCGCGCCGCGAGCAAACGGTCGATGGTGTCGTCGAACAGGGAGAACAGGTCGTTGGCCTGCGGCGTGCCGCCTACCGTGTAGGGCAGCGTCACCACCGGGATCCTGGTCCGCTCCGACAGCCATTCGGCCGCCTTCGGGTCGGTGTACGCGCCCACGGTGATCGCACCGGCCGGTTCCGCCTGAAGGCGGTTGAGCAGCGCGGCGAGCTGACCGGCGCTCGGCGGAACGCCCGGCTTGGACTCGATCGTCGTGACCTCGGTGAGCCCCAGCCAGTTGACGAGGTAGCTGCTGTCCCTGTGGTAGGGCACCACTTTCATGCCTCTGAGGGGCGCTGCTTTCCCCTCCCAGACCGCAGTCGCCTTGCGCCAACGCGCGTCGAAGTCCGTCCAGCGCGACTGGTAGTAGGCTGCATTCGCCGCGTCGATCTGGGCGAGGCGCTCGGCCAGCGCCTGGCCGATCCGCAGGATGTTGCGCGGGTCCAGATGCACGTGCGGGTTGCCGTAAGGATGCACGTCGCCTTGGGCACGGTCCACGCGCGCCGGTACTTCGAGCCTGGGCACGAGCTCTGCCGCCATGAAATAGCCGGGCTGGCCGACCTGTACCTTGTTATTGCCGGCGGTCTTGAGCAGGACCGGCAGCCAGCCGATCTCGAGATCCGCGCCGGTGCACACGGCGATTTCCGCCGAGCGCATGCGCGCGATCAGGCTTGGGCGCGCTTCGATGCGATGAGGATCCTGCTTGGCGGTGGAAGCCACGTAGACCGAAACCTTGGCGCCGCCCAGCTCGCTGGCCAGCGCACCCCACTCCGGCACGCAGGCGAACACGTCCACGGCTGCCGAGGCGGCCGTGGCGCTCAGGGTCGCGACCAGCGTGGCCGCGATCGCTATCAGATGTCTCATGAGTATCTCCGCGGATCAGAACTTGTGCGCGCCATGCGCGCCCAGGCTGAAGATGTATTGCAGGAACACCTGGTGGTCGGTCAGTCCCTGCTGGGACTTGTCGTGGTTGTACTGCAGGCGCAGACGGCTGAACTCGGAGGCGCTCCAGTCGACCATGGCGACCCAGCGGTAAGGCGAGTAGTCGGCGGCGGTGATGCCGTTGGCCTCATTGACCCCGGAGTCGATCGAACCGCTGTCCAGGCGGTCGTAGCGCAATCCCAGGCGCCACTGCGGGATGAACTGATAGACGCCCTGGATGTACCAGCCGTTCTGCTTGGCCTGGAACGCATCGCTGACGCCGGCACCGCCGTTGTCGTAAGTCAGCACGCCGTCCAGTTTGCGTTGCATCCACTCTGCCACCAGCTTGAAGTTGCGCCGGGTGGGGTTGCCGTCCGGCGCCCACTTGTAGACGAGATCCAGACCCCAGACCTCCGTATCACCGCCTGCCAGCGTGTTGGCCACCCCGGTGCGGTCGTCGAAGTCGAGGATCGGTGTTCCCTCGTCCGTGCGGTTCTCTGCGCGCATCCACCAGCCGCCCGCGCGATAGCTGTGGCTGGCGCCGATGTCCCCGCCCAGTCGCGCGAACAGAGTGCCGCCGGTGAACCCGTTCTTGCTGTGGTTGCTGTCTTCGAAGGGGAACTCGACGGGACGGCCGATCTCCCCCCCGACCTCCGCGAACACCGGCAGCGGTGCGATCCAGGTCGCCGACACCGAGTCCATCACGTAGTTGGGGCCAAGGAAGACGTTCTGGACCAGTGCCGGGTCGAGGAAGTCCCACGCGTGAGGGTGCAGCGAGTTCTGATAGCCGATCCCGGAGAACGCGCGTCCGCCCTTGAGCGTGAGGCCGTGCCCGAGCGCCGAGGTCTGCGCATAGGCCTCCTCGACTTCGATGGCTTCGTCTTCGACCGCAAACGTCGCCTGGCCGTAGAACAGCTGGTCGACGCTCGCCGACAGCGTCAGCTCGCTTTCGTTGATGCTGAAGCCCTTCTCGCCGAGCCCCGCGCCTCCTGCCGGGGCATAGCCGGTGATGCCACGGGTGTCGGGGTCCTCGCTGTAGTTGCGGTAGGCGCCCTGCAGGATGAGCGAGATGCCCGGATTGAACGCGTTCTGAGAGGGGGCTGCCGATGCGGCGGGTGCGGTAGCAGCGGCACTCTGTGCCTGCTGTTCCGCGCGCTGCGCCGTCTCCTGGGCGCGCTGGGCCGAGTCCTCGGCCTGCTGCAGCCGCGTTTCCAGCTCCTGAATGCGCTTCTCATAGCTTTCCCTGACGTTTTGGATTTCCTTGCGGATCTCTTCGAGCTCGGTGTTGCTCTGCGCGAGCGCGATGCCGGGCGCCGTGCATACGAGCGCCACGGCGAGTGCCGTGATTCTGGCCCTATACATAACAGTGCATCCTCTGAAAGGAATGAACACGCACGCGCCTCGACCAACGTTCGAGGTGCGCGGGGACTTACTCGGGCTTCAGAGGAAAGCGGGTGGTGCGCGGGACTGGAACCCGCGCACCGGGATGGGAAGATGGGACTCGCTCGGTTGCGCGGGCTGCAGGAGGACACCGGTCGCGTCCGGCAGAATCACGCCGCCGGATGGCAGCGCCGCTGCGAAGTGGGAGGAGGTCAGACATTCCCCGCACACCTTGCCATGGGGGAGGCCGGGCTCGGTCTGGTTCGCCGAGGCTGTGGCCAGGTGCGAGACCGCATGCACGAGCGCCGCCTGCTGCCCTGCGATGAGGGCGAGTACTAGCAGCAGGCGTATCAACGAACGGTGGCTGCGCATATCCTGGTTGTAGTCCCGCGGATGCTGTGCGCGAGCCCCAGCGCGGCTTCCGTGGGCGACGCACGTTCCGCGTTCAAGTCTAGCGCGCCTGGGCGACCAACCGCAACCGTAATGCGGGCTGCCTTCCGCTCCGGGCCTTCTGCGGGCTACCATTGCGCAGCGCCAACCAACCCGGGATCCGCCACCTCGGTTGAGGAACCGGTCGGAGCGGCGCAACCGTCGGCCGCCGATACGGCGGTGCAAGCGCCTCAGCCGGTCGAGCCGCCGCCGGTGCCGATCGAGCTGGAGTGGCGGCTGCCGCCCCCGCCACCACGGTGATCGCAGAAAGGCGTGCCTGTCGCCTCAGAAGTCGTCCAACGCTGCGTCGCGCGTCAGATGCGAGATGTCGCCCCAGTGCTCCAGGACCCAGCCGTCCTCCTCACGGCGCACCCAGTTCAGGCTCGCGTTGTAGATCGGGAAATTGCGTGGCTGCTCGAGCGGCATGCGCGTGACATGCCGGTAGAGTGCATCCAACACTCCGCCGTGGGTCACGACCAGCACGCGTGCGCCGACGTGTTTGCGGGCCAGCTCTTCGAACACGCCGGAGACGCGCTCGTACAGACCACGGATGCTTTCGCCCCCGCCGGGCATGGCGTGCCCGGGATCGCGCGCATGGAAGCGCCGGTACTCGTCAGGATAGGCGCGCTCGCACTCCGCGCCGGTGAGTCCCTGGAACACGCCTAGCGCCCGCTCGCGCAGCTGCGCGGTTGCCATCGGCTGCCGGCCGGTCCGATCGGCCACCGGTTGCGCCGTCTGGAGCGCGCGCCCCAGATCGCTGCAATAGAAGGCTTCGAAGGGCTCTGCGCCCAGCCGCTCGCCCACCAGCAGCGCCTGCGCCATGCCCTCCTCGTTCAAGGGACTGTCGAGATGTCCCTGGATGCGCCCCTGCGCATTCCAGGCGGTCTCCCCGTGGCGAACGACGACGAATCGCGTGGCTTGCATCAGAGACTCCGTTGCAACGGCTTCAGCCGCAACGCGCTGCGACTGTGGTGTTGGCGGCTGGCCATTTGCGCAATCGAGCGGGTGCGCAAACTCCCTGCCCTTCCCTCAAGCGACGCGACATAGTAGCCCCTTCAAGTACTCCCCCTCGGGAAAGCTCAGCGCCACCGGATGATCCACCCCCGCGCTCAGGTGGCGGAGGATCTGCGCATCGACGCCGGCGTCCAGCGCCGCCCCGGCCACGATCTTCTGGAACAGATCGCGCGATACCCCGCCCGAGCAGGAGAAGCTCACCAGCAACCCGCCTGGTGCGAGCAGCTTGAAGGCGAGGAGGTTGATGTCCTTGTATCCGCGCGCGGCACGCTCGGCGAGCGCGGCCGTCGGGGCGAACTTGGGCGGATCGAGCACGATCAGATCGAACCGCCGCCCCTGATCGCGCAGACGGCGGAGCATCTGGAACACGTCCGCCTCCACCCACTCGCATCGTTGCGCCGCGAACGCGTTGAGCTGCGCGTTGCGTTGCGCCAGGGCCAGTGCTTCGCTCGAAGCCTCCACGGCCGTGATGTGACTGGCGCCGCCGGCAAGTGCGCTGAGTGCGAATCCGCCCGTATAGCAGAAGCAGTCCAGCACGGCGGCGCCTGCTGCCAGCGAGCGAACCAGCCCCCGGTTGTCGCGCTGATCGAGATAGAAGCCGGTCTTGTGGCCGCCGGCGATGCTGACCAAAAACCTCAGTCCCGCCTCCTCGACCTCGACGGGATCAGCCGGCGAGTTGCCGCGCAGCGGGCCTACGCGCGGCTGCATTCCTTCCAGGGCAAGCACCTCGGCGTCGGAGCGCTCGTAGACGCGTTGCGCGCCGGTCAACTCCAGCAGCAGGTCGGCGAGCGTCTCGCGCCACGCCTCCGCGCCCGCGCTCGAGAGTTGCAGCACGATGGTGTCGCCGTAACGGTCGACAATGACACCCGGAAGACCGTCGGATTCGGCGTGAACGAGGCGGGTGGGCTGTCCACCGTCGAGCAGCCGGGCGCGCATGGCGACTGCCTGCGACAGCCGCTCCCGCAGCAAGCCGGCACTGGGTGGCGCATCCTCGCGCCAGCTCCACACGCGCGCGACGATCTGGGACTTCGGGCTGTACGCACCCCAGCCCAGGAAGCGGCCGTCCGCCGCGCGGATCGCCACTGCTGCCCCGGCCTCGGGCTGCCCCTGCATTTGCGCGACCGCGCCCGAGAACACCCACGGGTGGCGGCGCAGGAGCGACTTCTCCCTTCCGGGCTTGAGGATCAGCTGAGCCATCTACTGAATGACTGGCCGCCAAGACGCCAAGACGCCAAGACGCCAAGAAAGGGCCTCGCGAGATCGGTGTGATCGGTAGGATTCGCGAGGTATTGGCGCCCGCCGCACGTCACGCGATGGCGCTGCATAGCGCACATCCTATCCGCGCGATGGCGTCTTTCTTGGCGTCTTGGCGTCTTGGCGGCTGATTCGTTTTTTCGCTCTAGGGTGAGCCGCGTCGTACACCTTCGCCAGATGCTGGAAATCCAGATGCGTATAGACTTGCGTGGTCGAGATGCTGGCGTGGCCGAGCATCTCCTGCACCGCGCGCAGATCGCCGCTCGACTGCAGCACATGGGAGGCGAACGAGTGGCGCAGCATGTGCGGGTGCACAGGGCGCGACAGCCCCTGCCTTGATGCCCACCGCTTGAGACGGTGTTGCACAGTGCGCGGGCTGACCGGGCGTCCGGCCGCGTTGACGAACACCGCACGTGCCGTTGCTGGCGTCAGCGAGGCGCGCTGCAACAGCCAGTCCCCGAGCGCCTGCACCGCGAAGCGTCCGATGGGCACCACGCGCGTCTTGTTCCCCTTGCCGGTGACGCGGACCGTCTGCTCCTCCAGGTCGAGGTTCTCCAGCGTGAGCCCGGTCAGCTCGGACAGCCTCAGCCCGGAGGAATAGAACAGCTCGAACATGGCACGGTCGCGCAAAGCCATCGGGTCGTCATCCACGGGGATCTGCAGCAGCTGGGCCGCTTCGTCCGGGGACAGCGCCTTGGGCAGCGTCTTCGCAGATCTGGGAGCGCGCAGGCCCTGGAAGGGGCTGCTGGTTACGCCGTGGTCACGAGCCAGGTAGCGGTAGAAGCTGCGCCACGCCGACAGCCTGCGGGCCAGCGACCTGCCGTCCAGGCCGCGGGCATGCAGCTGCGCGACCATGCGCCGCGCTTGATGGATAGCGATGTCCGCGAGCGGCGTGTCGCCCGCCAGCTCAAGCAGGCTGCGCACGTCACGCGCATAGCCCTCGACGGTGTGAGGGCTCAGGCGCCGCTCGTGGGCGATATGGGAGAGAAACCCATCGAACTGAGCGCGGTACCGGTCAGTCGGTGAACTGCCTGCGGGCAACTCAACTCTCCATGTGGCGCCGCAGGGCCGTGCTGGCGAGCTCGCCCAGACGCGCTAGATACAGAATTCCCATGTCCTGGGTGAAGCGCTCTGCGTCCGTGCTGGCGAGCGCCAGCACACCGAAGGGCCGCTCGGCGCGCAGGCAGACGTATACGAAGGAGCGGAAGTCCTCTGCCATCGGCCCGAACCAGGCGCTGCTCTCGAACATGGCGCTTTCGCTGAAGTAGGGATTGGCCAGGCTCTCGGCGAACACGCGGGCTTCGTGGCTGATCGGCTCGGTCTCGGGCCGGCTTGCGTCGGGCTCTGTCCACCACAGCCGTAACGCCACGCCGGGCACGCCGAAATCCTCGTGCAGGCTGTGGTACAGGGACTGCAGCAGGCTGGAGAGATCGCGTGCCGACATCATCGCCAGGGCGATGCGGTGCACACGGTCGCTGATGAGGTCGTTCTCCTCGCCGAACTGGACCAGCTCGCGCAGCTTCCCCTCCAGCACGCGGCTTTTCTCGCGCAGCGACAGGACCTGTCGTTCCGACAGCGGGATAGCGTGGTTGCCGTGCGGGTGGGGCACGTAAATGGAAGACAGCAGGTCGGCGTACTCCGCGAAAAACTCCGGATGCTCCTGCAGATACTTTGCGACCTCTTCGGCTCTGGTCATTGGTGTCAGATCTCGATCTCGCCTTCGAATACGGTTTCGGCCGGCCCGGTCATCAGCACCGGCTGGCGCCCGCCCTCCCATGCGACATGCAACGCACCCCCTCGGGTGCTCACGCGCACGGGGCTGTCCAGGTAGCCGCGCGTGATCCCCGCCACTACCGCGGCACACGCTCCGGTGCCACAGGCCAGCGTCTCGCCCGCGCCACGCTCGTAGACACGCAGCCGGATGTGATGCCGATCAGCCACCTCCATGTAACCCGCATTGACCCGCTCGGGGAAGCGCGCGTGCCGCTCGATGAGCGGACCTTGTGTCAGGACCGGTGCGGCTTCTACGTCTTCCACCACCTGCACCGCGTGGGGGTTGCCCATGGACAGCGCGCTGATCTCCAGCGGCTCCCCGTTCACCTCGATCCAGTACGTCAGCGCGCGCTGGTCCGCCACGAACGGGATCTTCTCCGGCTCGAACTCCGGCGCGCCCATGTCCACGGTCACCTCGCCGTCGCTCTCGAGCTTCGGCACGATCACGCCTGACAGCGTCTCGACCCGGATCTGGCTCTTCGTGGTCAACCCCTTGTCGCGCACGTAACGCAGGAAGCAGCGCGCGCCGTTGCCGCAGTGCTGAACCTCGGCCCCATCGGCGTTGAAGATGCGGTAGTAGAAATCCGTTCCGGGCGTGCGCGCCTTCTCGATCACCAGGATCTGGTCGCAGCCGACGCCGAAGTGGCGGTCGGCGAGCCTGCGTGCCGTGCCCGCATCGAGCCGAACCGGCTGGTTGACGGCATCGAGTACGACGAAGTCGTTGCCCACGCCCTGCATTTTGGTGAAGCGAAGCTTCATGACTGCGTGAGGCGTGAGGCGTGAGGCGTGAGGCGCAACGGGTGAGGCGTGACGCGCAAGACGTGAGGCGAGCGCGGCCGCCGCCGCGTCGCTTCAAGCAGCGCACTCTCGTGCGTACCTGCATGGACCGAATCGCGGATCGGATTCGGAATGCGCTCACGTGCGCCGGCCTCCGGCTCGCCACGCTCCAGCCTTGGGGCCGTGTGTCTGCTCGACCCGCAGCTTTCGACGCCTCCCGCCTTACGCCTCACGCCTCACGATCTCCTTCTCCATCACATAGTCGTCCATCACGAACCCGCCGCCGATGTCGACCGTGACCGACTCCGCTACCGCAAAGCCGTTCCTCAGATAGGCTTCGATGGCGCCGCGGTTGTTCTTGTTGACCTGCAGGTAGATCCGCTGGCAGCCCAGATCCCGTGCCCGCTTCCGGGCGTGGTCGAGGAGCAGGCTGCCGTAGCCGCGGCCGCGCAGCTCGTAGCTCACATACAGCTTGTCCACCTTGAGCGCGTCGGCCGACTCGCTGCGCACGCAGGCGCAGAACGCCACCATCTTTCCATCCAGCAACAGCTTGTCCCACCAGGCTTCACCACCCGCAATCTGCGCCTGGATCGCTGCCTGCGAGTAGCCCTGGGCGAGCATGTATTCTATCTGCTGGACGGTGATGATGTTGGGGTAATGCTGGTACCAGATGTCGCGCGCGAGGCGGACGAGATCGGGGATATCCTCCTCGCGCACGGGTAGGATGCGGACGCTGGGGGCTTGCAGGAGCATCGCCGCGGTCGTCTAGCTGAACGGCGCTAGGCGATGCGGCGCGGCAGGCAAAGGCCGGTGTAGTCGCGCCAGATGCAACGGTCCATCACGACCCAGATGCCGGCCGCGCGAGCCCGCAGCGCCGCCGGCTCGTTGATGATGCCCTCCTGGATCCACAGGCGCCGGACGCCCTGAGCGATGCAATCGTCGACGATCGCGTCGATATGGGCAGCGGCGCGGAATACGTTGACCAGGTCGATGGGGTCGGGCACCTGCGAGAGCCGGGAATAGGCCGTCTCACCCAGTACGGTTCCGACCAGAGGCCGCACCGGGATGATCCGGAAGCCGGCTTGCTGCATGGCTCGGGCAATCCGGAAGCTCGGCCGGTTCTGCTTCGGCGACAGGCCGATCACCGCGATGGTGCGCACCTGCGCGAGCTGGTCGCAGATCTCGTCGTGAGAAGGGTTGGCGAAGTACATGCGGGCCATCCGTTCGGGCCCTTCAATATACCGGAGCTTCGCCCGGCGGGCGTGTCTTGAAGCGCCGGTGCGTCCACAGGTACTGCTCGGGCATCTCGCGGATGCGCTGCTCCAGAAAGGCGTTCATGCGCCGGGTGTCCTCCATCACATTGCTCGTGGGGAAGTTCTCCCAGGCCGGATAGAAGCGCGCGACGTAGCCTTGGCCCCACGGCAGCTGGCGGATCACCAGTGGAACGATGCGCGCGCCGGCCAGTCTGGCGATGCGCGAGAGCACCGGAACCGTGGCGGCCTGCACGCCGAAGAACGGAACAAAGATGGAATCCCTGGCGCCGAGGTCCATGTCGGGCGAGAGCTGCAGGGCCTGACCGCTGCGGAACGCGCCGACGATGGCCTTCACGCCCTCCTGGCGCAGGATCATCCGGCTGCCGGCGAAGCGCTCGCGCTTGCGCTTGAGGAAAGCGTCCACGTAGGGGTCCTTCTGCTTCACGTAGACCGCTGCACCCCGGTAGTCCAGGGTCATGCGCAGGCCCTCCAGCTCGATGCCGACGAAGTGCGGCACGAAGCCGATCGCGGGCTGGCCCTGGACGGCATCGATGTGCTCGGTACCTTCCAGCCGCACCACCCGCCGTAGCCGCTCCGGCGACGCCCACCAGGCGATTCCCGATTCCAGAAGCGCGCGACCGAACGCGCGGAAATGCCGCCGCAGCAGCCGCTCGCGCTCGGCCACGGACAGTTCCGGGAAGCACAGCCGCAGGTTGGTGCGCGCGATGCGCCGCCGCTTGGCGATGAGTGCATAGGCCAGCATCCCCATGCCCTGACCGATGGGGGCGAGGACGGGCAGCGGCAGGATATGCAGCAACCAGAGGAGGAAGATGCCGAGGCGGCTCATTTCGCGTGAGGCGTGAGGCGTGAGGGGTGAGGCGTGAGGCGTGAGGCGTCGTGAGTTAGGCGGGCGGCACAGGACGGTTGCCCGCAGTCTGCTAGGCCACCTTCAGACCAGTATCCGTCCGACGGGCTACCTTCCGGCGGCATCACACTCTCCAGGGGCCACGCACCCAGCAGACGCTTACGCCTCACGCCTCTCGCCTCACGCTTCACGCTCCGAGCGCGCGTGCGCGCTCGGAGGCAGCGGCGCGCCCCTCGGATGCTTGTAGCGGTTATACCCCCACAGATACTGCTCCGGGTATTTGCGAATCGCCGCCTCGATCGCAGCGTTCATGCGGCGTGCGCCCTCCAGGCCGCTCAAGTCGCCCTCCACCGGGGCGATCTCGATTTCGAACCCCGCGGCATCCGGCAGGCGGCGGGCGATGGCTACGAACACGGCAGAGTGGCTGACCGCCCACAGCTTGCCGATCAGCGTCATGGTATAGGCCGGCTGGCCGAAGAAGTCGACCCACACTCCTTCTCCCTTGCCCGGGACTTGATCGGGAAGCACCCCGATCGCCTCACCACTCTTGAGCGCCCGGAACAAGGCGCGCACGCCGCGCAGATCGGCAGGCGCCAGCTTCTCCTGGCCGCGGCCCCGCCCTGCCAGGATGAGCCGGTCGAGCGCTTTGATGTGCGGCTGCCGGTACAGCACCGTGATGGGGGTGCGCTGCGCCGCATAGATCGCGGAGACCTCGAAGCAGCCCAGGTGAGGTGTGAGCAGAATCACGCCGCGTCCGGTGGCAAGCGCCTCCATTACCGCCTCCTCGCCCGTGCATCTGCGCACCAGAGCGGCGGCCTGGGCTTGATCGCGGAACCACAACGGGATGAATTCGACTGCCTGCTTGCCTGTCTCGCGGATGTTCGCGCGCAGGATGCGCTGGAATTGCGCCTCGTCGGCGTACACGCCGCTGACCCGCAGATTTTCCCGCAAGCGCTTCGCGTAGCGTGAGGATGCGTGGTAGCCGATCCAGCCGAGGGCAGCGCCCAGCGCGTGGTACCAGCCCAGGGGCAGGCGGGCGACCAGGCGCAGTAGAGCGATCAGCGGCGCCACCGGCTGCGCGAACTGCAGTAACTCACCGCTGGGAACCTTACCAGATCACTCGACCGACGCGTGGGCACCGCAAGCACCCGGGCGCACATGCCCGCACCATGGTCCGCGGGCGCGCAAAGCGGCATCTTTGACGACCGCCAACTTCTAGCCACGATGGCAATCTGCTATCCTGTGCAAAGATTCAGGAGACCAACTGCTGGTTTTTTCACAATGAGCGAATATCTCTTCACTTCCGAGTCGGTGTCCGAAGGACACCCCGACAAGGTCGCGGACCAGATCTCCGACGCGGTGCTGGACGCTATCTTAGCCCAGGACAAATACGCCCGGGTAGCCGCGGAGACGCTGGTCAATACCGGGCTGGTGGTGATGGCCGGCGAGATAACCACCACTGCGGTCGTCGATTTCCAGCAGGTCGCGCGCGACGCGATCAAGCGCATCGGCTACGACAACACCGAGTTCGGCATCGACTACAAGGGTTGCGCCGTGCTCGTGGCCTACGACAAGCAGTCGCCCGACATCAAGCAGGGAGTGGACAAGGCGCACGACGATCCGCTGAACCAGGGGGCCGGCGACCAGGGCCTCATGTTCGGGTTCGCTTGCGACGAGACGCCGCAGTTCATGCCCTTGCCGATCCATCTCGCCCACCGGCTGGTGGAGCGGCAATCGGAGTTGCGGCGCGACGGGCGGCTGCCCTGGCTGCGGCCCGATGCCAAGTCCCAGGTGACCGTGCGCTATGTGGACGGCCGCCCAGCCGCCATCGACACCGTCGTACTGTCCACGCAGCACGCCCCCGACGTCTCCCTCGAGCAGGTGCGCGAGGCCACGATCGAGCAGATCATCAAGCCTGTGCTGCCCAGGAATCTGATCAAGGGCAGCATCAAATACCTCGTCAATCCCACCGGCCGGTTCGTGGTCGGCGGTCCGCAGGGCGACTGCGGGCTCACCGGGCGCAAGATCATCGTCGATACCTACGGTGGGGCGGCTCACCACGGCGGCGGCGCGTTCTCGGGCAAGGATCCGTCCAAAGTAGACCGCTCGGCCGCCTATGCGGCGCGCTACGTTGCCAAGAACATCGTGGCGGCGGGGCTCGCCAGCAAGTGCGAGCTGCAGGTGTCCTACGCCATCGGGGTGGCGCGGCCCACCAGCGTCATGGTCACCACCTTCGGCACCGGCAGAATCCCCGACGAGCGCATCGCCGAGCTGGTGCAGAAGCACTTCGACCTGCGGCCCAGGGGCATCATCCAGATGCTGGACCTGCTGCGGCCCATCTACAGCAAGACCGCCGCCTACGGCCACTTCGGCCGGGACGAGCCGGAGTTCAACTGGGAAAATCTCGACAAGGTTGAAGCCCTGAAAGCGGATGCCGGGATGAAACCGGTTCACGCGTAGGTTGTCTGCAGTCTCTCGGTCGAGATTTCGGCGCAGACTAATGCGCGCTTTGCGGGCGTTACGTCGGAGCCAAAATCTCGACAAGGTTGAAGCCCTGAAAGCGGATGCCCGGGTGACACCGGGTCACGCCTGACCGCCGAGACCTGAGCGGCAAGGCCGATACTGGTATAATTTCGCCCCCTGAGGAGCGTTGCAACAGGCCGTCGAAGGCGTATCGCCTTCAGAGGCGGGTCTGCCAGGCTCAGGAGGGTTGCACTTGCAACGGCGCTCACGAACTTTTTTCTTAACCGAAAGGAGGGCGTGATGAGCGCCGTATTGCACTCCAAGCAGTTCACCGACTACCACGTCGCCGATCTCGCGCTGGCCGATTGGGGCCGCAAGGAGATCCGCATCGCCGAGACCGAGATGCCCGGTCTCATGGCCATCCGGGAAGAGTACGCGACTCAGCAGCCGCTGCGCGGCGCGCGGATCACCGGCTCGCTGCACATGACCATCCAGACGGCGGTGCTGATCGAGACCCTGCAGGCGCTGGGCGCCGAGGTGCGTTGGGCGTCCTGCAACATCTACTCGACCCAGGACCATGCCGCCGCCGCCATCGCCGCGACCGGCACGCCGGTGTTCGCATACAAGGGCGAGTCGCTGGTCGAGTACTGGCAGTTCACCCATCGCATTTTCGAGTGGCCGGACGGAGGCTTCTCGAACATGATCCTGGACGATGGCGGCGACGCGACGCTGCTGCTGCACCTGGGGACGCGCGCCGAGACCGATGCGTCGGTGCTCAACCACGCGGGCAGCGAGGAGGAGACGGTGCTGTTCGCTGCCATCAAGGCCACGCTGGCGAAGGATCCCAAGTGGTACTCCACACGCCGGGCCCAGATCAAAGGGGTCACGGAGGAAACCACCACCGGGGTCAAGCGGCTCTACCAGATGGCCAAGGACGGGCTGCTCAAGTTCCCCGCCATCAACGTCAACGACTCGGTGACCAAGTCCAAGTTCGACAACCTCTACGGTTGCCGCGAATCGCTGGTGGATGGAATCAAGCGTGCGACCGACGTCATGATTGCCGGCAAGATCGCCGTCGTGTGCGGGTATGGCGACGTCGGCAAGGGCTCAGCGCAGGCTCTGCGGGCGCTGTCGGCGCAGGTGTGGGTCACCGAGATCGACCCGATCTGCGCGCTGCAGGCGGCCATGGAAGGCTACCGCGTCGTGACCATGGACTACGCCTGCGACAAGGCCGACATCTTCGTCACCGCCACCGGCAACTTCCACGTGATCACCCACGATCACATGAAGAAGATGAAGGACCAGGCAATTGTCTGCAACATTGGCCACTTCGACAACGAGATCGACATCGCCGCCCTGAAGCAGTACAAGTGGGAGAATATCAAGCCGCAAGTCGATCACGTGATCTTTCCTGACGGCAAGCGCATCATCCTGCTTGCCGAGGGCCGCCTGGTGAACCTGGGCTGCGCGACGGGTCATCCCTCCTACGTCATGAGCTCGTCCTTCGCCAACCAGACCATCGCCCAGATCGAGCTGTTCAACCACCCGGAGAAGTACCCCGTCGGCGTGTACGTGCTGCCCAAGCATCTGGACGAGAAGGTGGCGCGCCTGCAGTTGAAGAAGCTCAGCGCGCAGCTCACCGAGCTGTCCGACGCGCAGGCACGCTACATCGGGGTCAAGAAGGAAGGGCCGTACAAGCCGGAGCATTATCGGTACTGATCGCGAGGCGTGAGGCGCGAGGCGTGAGGCGAAAACATCATGAGCTTGTCGCTTGGCAAGTAGCGGTCGAGCTAGTCGGCGAAATCTATCAGCTCTCCGCCTCGTTCCCCCACACTGAGCAGTATGGTTTGACTAGCCAGCTTAGGCGCGCAGCGGTCTCGGTGCCCTCCAACATCGCCGAGGGCGCTGCGCGGACGTCCAAGAAGGAGTTCCTTCACTTCCTCTCTGTCGCGAGGGGTTCACTCAGCGAGATCGACACGCAGCTGACGATTGCGAAACGCCTCGGCCTGCTCAGCAACGACACGCAAGTCCAGGAGAAGCTTGATCGGGTGTTTGGTCTGATTGGTGGCTTGATGCGCTCTCTGCAGCGCCGCGGAGTACTGGAATCACCGGAATGAACGCCTCACGCCTCACGCCTAACGCCTCACGGCACACCTTCAGCTTCGAGCTCTTCCCCCCTCAAACCCCCGAGGGCCTGGAGAAGCTGCGCACCACGCGCAAGCAGCTTGCGCAGCTGAAGCCGGCGTACTTTTCCGTCACCTTCGGTGCGGGCGGGACTACCCGGGATCGCACACTGGGAGTAGCGCTGGAGATACAGGCCGAGGGACAGCAGGTCGCGCCGCATATCTCGTGCGTGGCCTCGACCAGGGCGTCGATCCGCGAGATGCTGCAACGCTATCGCGACGCAGGGATCAAGCGGATTGTGGCATTGCGTGGCGACCTGCCGTCGGGCATGGCGGACGCCGGCGAGTTTCGCTACGCCAGCGAGCTGGTGGCCTTCATCCGTGCGGAGTTCGGCAAGGCGTTCCACATCGAGGTGGCGTGCTATCCGGAGTATCACCCTCAGGCGCGCACCGCCCAGGAAGACCTGGCCAACTTCAAGCGCAAAGTAGAGGCCGGCGCCGACACCGCGATCACGCAGTACTTCTACAACCAGGACGCGTACTTCGCCTTCGTGGAGGAATGCGAGGCAGCGGGCATCACTATTCGGATCGTTCCCGGGATCATGCCGATCGGCCGCTTCGCGCAGCTCGCGCGCTTCTCCGACGCCTGCGGCGCCGAAATCCCGCGCTGGATCCGCCGCAAGCTGGAAGGCTTCGGCGACGACACGGCCTCGATCCGCTCTTTCGGCCTGGACGTAGTGACCAACCTGTGCGATCGCCTCCTGCGGGGCGGAGCACCGGGCCTGCACTTCTATACGCTCAACCAGGCAGGACCGACCACGACCATCTGGCAGCGGCTGGGGCTCTAGGCAAACCCCGCCGTCATAGCTGTCGGCATTCATCGCACGGCCATGGGCATGGCCGTTGCTAGAGTGCGGCCGTGCCCAAGCTCAGGCTCCAGCCTCTCACGCTGATCCTCTCGGCCTTCGTGCTGCTCGCGATCGTCGAGCACTGCGTCGGCCTGCTTCTTCCGCTCGAGCGACGCCTGTCGGATCTGTTCGTCCGCGTTCAGGCGCGCGATGTCGCGCCGGATCCGGACATCGTGCTCGTAGATATCGACGACGCCAGCCTCGAGAGGATGGCCGACCTGGCCGACCGCTGGCCCTGGCCACGTTCGGTGCACGGCGAGCTGGCGGCGGGAATCGCGGCCCAGAACCCGAAAGCAATCGTCTTCGATGTGATGTTCGCCGAGCCGGACCGCACCCGGCCCGAGGCCGACGAGCTGTTCAACGAACTGGTCCGGCCACTGACCAACGTGTATTTCCCGACGGTGCGCTTCGATCCCGCCGGCGATGCTTACGGTGTCCCGCTCAAGGACCTGGCCGGGGCACTCGGGCTGACGGCGGGCCGCGACCCGCAGCCGGATGCGCGCGTGAGCCTGATGCTGCCGCTGGCCTTGACCCACGAGAACTGGCGACTGGGTCTAATCAACCTGCTCCCGGACAGCGACGGGGTGACGCGCCGCTACTACCTGCAGCTGCCTGCGTACGGCTGGAAGATCCCTTCCCTGCCCGCACGCGTTGCGGCAGACCTCGGTTACGAAGTCCCGCCGTCCGAGTCCATCCTGCTGGGCTGGTCGGGGCGCACGCACCGGAGCGTGTCGTTCGTCGATCTGTACGAGGACTTCAACCGCGAGCGCAGGCTGCGGCCCCAGGACGAGTTCACCGGCAAGATCGTCGTGATCGGCACCGCCGCGACGGGGTTGCACGACCTTCGGGTGACGCCCGTCAGTGGCTTCCATCCGGGCGCGGATATCCTCGCCACGGCGATCGACAACCTGAAGAACGGCACTGCGATGCGCGCGGCCTCGCCGGTGCTGCCGCTGCTCGTCGCGCTAGCCGTGATGGCACTCATCTACCTCGCATTCCGGCGCGGCTTCCACAGCTTCAAGATCGGAGTAGGGGTGCTCGCTGCGATCGGGCTCATGCTGGGATGGAGCTTCTTGGCCGCCGGCAGCCTTTATCTCCTGCCGATGCTGACGCCCGTGGTACTTGGTGTCGGCTTGTACTTCGCGTGCGCGCTCTACGGCTATCTGCATGAGCGCCGCGAGAGGCTCAAGGCGGTCGACTTCTTCAGCCGCTTCGTCAACCCGCACGTTGTGCGGGACCTGCTCGCACGCGGTGGATTTCCCAAAGCCGGGCAGAGCCGGGAGATCACCATCCTGTTCTCCGACATCCGCGGCTTCACCACGCTGTCCGAG